>Ga0080013_1002329_pt1 | contig 22532 bp, 42 predicted proteins | sample ETNvirenome_6_85_FD_69236 | JGI IMG/M metagenome (GOLD analysis project Ga0080013, IMG submission 69236) | Marine viral communities from the Pacific Ocean - ETNP_6_85 (SPADES assembly) (version 2) | ecosystem: Environmental > Aquatic > Marine > Oceanic | place: Pacific Ocean | collected 2013-06-19 | reverse complement strand
CGATAATTTTGTGGCATTTAAACCAAGTGAGTATAGCGGTATGGCGGGAGACATTACATGCTATTCTCGTGGCACCGGCGATGGGTGGGGGGACATTGGGGACGAAAATCACTGTGATGTTTGTTTAGATGATGGTTGTAATCAGGTAGTTGGTGGCAATATTGGTGATAAATTGACTGTTCGTGCTAATCCTGGTGATGCATCAATGATTATTACGAAACACCCACAACAGGCACCGATCGTAGCGGAGGAACGTGGAATGACTGCAGAAGGAATAAGAAAATTAATTAGAAGGCAGATAAGAGAAACAATTCTTAGGGAATTTAAATTTACCGGACAAGACTTTGTTGATGACCTTGATTTGCTAGGTGGGGGACCTCCTCCTGCAGAAGCCCAAGAGCCCAGAGGTGGTGGCGGCGGAGGAAAGGTACATCAGTTGGTGCGAGTTAATTTTGAGCCAGGTAGTGAGTTTAGTCCAAGAGCCTATAAAAAGACGTCTATTGATATGAGTCCAGGGTCACCTTTTGCTAAGATGCGCGAGATTTATAATTCATTTACTAATCAGACAAAAAATGCTCTTTACCAGATGTTTCCAGGTGGTGTTTCTGAAGAGGATAGTACTACAGTATGGGATTTTCGAAATGAGTACTATAATTTATTAAACACTATGGATGATGCTGTACCTATTGATGGAAATTACGAGTATTTTACTATTTTCCATCCGGATTATGCAAGTGGTGAGGATAAGATGAAATTACTCGATTTATATCGAAGAGTAGCAGGTTATACACCTGACGAGTCTTTGCTTAATGAGTATGAGATTATTATGCATAGTGCAAGTGCATTATTTGGATAATGCAAGGGAGATATTATGAAAAGGCTAGATAATAATACTGATAGTTTCCTAAGAGAAATGGCACGTGGTGTATATGCTGGTCGTGGTGATGAAGGGTTTCAAGTAGTTCCTGGTGAAAATTATTATATATTCGCCGGCGGCACAAAACCTTTTCATGCGGGTCATGATCAAATGATTATGCATGCGATTAATGATGCTGCACTAGATCCAAATGGTCGTGTACTTTTATTTATTGGGTTGGGAGATCGAGGACCGCTAAAAGGTGAGTCGATGCAAGTTGTGTGGACAAATTATATTGAGGATCATTATGAAAGAATTTCACCAAATATTCATATTGAGTATGGCGGAGGACCAGTAGGTAAAGTATTATGGTTGTTGAAAGAAGCAAATACTATAGCCCTTTCTGGAATGAGACCAGATAACATGTTCTATATTTATTCAGATCCTGAAGATACACAACAATATTATCTTCTTCCAACATACTCAAAAAGAAACCCAGGTGTTGAGCTTAAATCATCACCTCCCAAATATTCAAGTGAATTAAGAAACTTGGATCCGGCTGGTGTGTCTTTTATGGGTGCAGATGATCCAGAAAGATTCACAAGAGGTGGTGAAGGTGGTACTATAAATATAAGCGGTACAAAAATGAGAGAATATCTTGAATCTGGAAATAATACTGCTTTCATGGCAGGTCTACCAGGTTGGATGGAAGATAATATTAAAGAAAACGTATTTCAAATATTGCGGGGTGCCCCTTTGAACGAGATATCTCGCGCGGAGAGAGGAACGCTAGAGTATTCAACTTATCTTGAGGAAATGATGGATGAATTAAAGCATATTAAGTCAAGTTATGATTCTAGAAAAAAAGCTAGTGCGAGATATAGAAAAGAAGCAAGTAAGATTCAAGATGCTTATGCTGAAATACGAAGGCTAAAAAGAAAAAATGATAAACTTTTAATGACGGAATCAAAAGAAAGTTTTAATAGAGATGCTATAAAAGAGTGGTTTAAAAGGACAAAAAAATGAAAATAACAAAACGACAATTAAAAAAACTAATCATCGAGTCTGTAATATCTAGCCCTGTTGAATTTGATGTTGTCCACGAAGGTATGTTTGCAGGCGGCAGGAAAGAAAGATTTTATGTTATTGTTAGTTATTCACCACAAATGGAGCTTGCTAATTTAGGTCTTGGTAGCGTAGATATCCCCGGCGAGGAAAACGTAATCTTTTATGCCTCAACTGCCACTGCAGGTGGTGCAGAAGAAGGTGAGTTTCTTCCAGTAGGCGGTATGAATCATGGTGGCCGGACTTCCAACTGGTCTGGCATTGTTGATGACTGGATAATAAAAATGCGAGGGCGAAAAAGTGTAGATCCTGGAACTATTGCTGCAAGCATAAAGTCACAATTAGAAACAATGTATCCGGTAAGTTTAATAAATCAGAAAGTAGAAAGAATGATACAAAGTGAATATGACGACCAAGGAAAGAAACCAGGTGATAAATTCTATTATCCTCATATTTCAATGGGTGAGGGACAATATAATATGAATCAAATGATGATACAACATCACAAGTTTAAAGCACTTAGAAGTGACATAGAAGATATGTTCCCCCCTTATTATCATGGTGACATTGTAATCACCGATGCAGATGAAGCAATAGAAGCCTTTAACATGTTACACGGAAGAATGAATAAAAATTTGGAAGCACATACAGAATAGGAGGCTACTTTGTCACTAGAGTTAGGTACCAAAGAATATTGGAAAGATTGTGACGGTAGAGATTATGATGATGAATTTATTAAAAAAGAAATTGAAGAATATGTGGCCCAAGGTGGTAGAGTATACGTGGGTACTGATAGTATGCTCCTTGCTCATAAGTGCAATTTTGCTGCTGTGATCGCATTTCATTCTCGCGACTTAAATATTGCGAAGTATTATTATAAGAAATTCAAGACTGGTTCTCTTGAGTATAAAGAACTGCAAGTAAAGATTTTAGAGGAAGTTGCTCTAGCAATACAGACAGCGCAATTTGTTCTTAAACTTTGTCCTGAAGCTGATGTAGAATTACATATAGATATAGGGACAAAGAAAAGAAACGCAACTGCACGTTTCTTTAAAACAATTCAGGGTTGGGTTACAGGTACAGGGTTTAAACTTAAAGTCAAACCAAATAGCTGGGCTTCTTCTCTTGCTGATGACCATACTAAGGGGAAAAAATGAGCATAATACTTAAAAAGAAAAAAGGGCTTTTAATACCAAAGTCAAATCCACCAACACCAAGTCAAATATTGGGAAATTTAGGCGTAGGGTCAATCCTAGGCAGTTCAATCAATAAAGAAAAAAGCTTGATGGACTCCATGATTGATGAAGCAATACAACAATTAATCATGGAGAAAATGTTGTTACATTCGATTAGATTGCTTCGATCATTAGACTATTTTGTTTCTTACCATATGAATAATGGAGAAAAGGAAGTTAAAAGTTTATATATTAAAAAAAGAATGTGGTTAGACTATATAAAAATAGAACAAGATGAAATGTTAGCAACAGGTGCAAAGCCTGAAGAATTTGTTCGTTTTTTAAAGAATAAACGTTGCAAAAAGATAAAAATTAGTAGAGAACAACTTGAAAAAATGATATAAATTGAGTATAATATAATTTCCAAGGAGGAGTTTATGTTAGATTACAATACGTTTTTTCCGTATATCAAACCACGACCAGAACAAATAAAAGCTATTGAATTTGCAATAAGCGCAATTAAAGATAGCGATAAGCGATTTGTTATTGTTGAAGCAGGAACAGGTGTAGGTAAGTCAGCAATTGGGTTGACATTATGTCGTTATCTTGAACAAGCAATTCCAAATCAAGAAGGGTTTGGACAAGGCGGGTATTTTTTAACAACACAAAAGATACTACAATCGCAATATGAAAAAGACTTTGGCAACCCTAGGGGTGCAATGAAGTCTGTATATTCATCATCAAATTATAGGTGCAAGTTTCACAAAGAAAATGACTGTCGAACTTCACAACAAATGATACGTACAGCAGATAGAAAGTCAGCTTTCTTTAAAGCTTGCACAGGTGGTTGTCGTTATAAAAATGCAAAGAGAGCCTTTTTAGAATCCCCGGAGTCAGTAACAAATTTTCCTTACTTTCTTACTGAGGCAACTTATAGTGGTGGCATTACCCCAAGAAAAATATTAGTTATTGATGAAGCACACAATACTGAAGCTGTACTTAGTAATTTTGTTGAAGTAAGTGTAAGTCAGTATTTTTGTGAGAAAGTTGTCAAATGCACATGGCCTAAAAAACTTACTCCTGTTGCTTTTTTTAAATGGATTAAAAATATTTACTATCCTAAGCTACAATCGCAAATTCTTCATTTTGAAAATATGATTGATAAGTTTGGATTAGCTGACAATATAAAAGAACTTTCGTCAATATCACTTAAGTATGATATGCTTACCGGTCACAGTAATAAGTTAGATATATTTTTAAGTGATTTCTCAACAGATAATTGGGTTATGGAACGTCAAACTACTGAAAAACGAGGATATGAAAAAATTGTTTATAGAGCAATAGATGTATCAAAATTTGCTGAATCTTATCTTTTTAGAATGGGTAGAAAAGTTTTACTTATGTCAGCAACAATCCTCAATGCAGCCGGCTTTGCAAAATCTTTAGGAATTAGCAAAGATGATTACGATTCAATTAGTATTCCATCACCATTTCCCAATGAAAATAGACCAATATTTCAAGCTGGAATTGGAAGTATGAGTGCAAAAACAATTGACAAAACACTTCCAAAATTAAAAGAAGCAGTTAAAGAAATTATAAATCAGCACAAAAATGAAAAAGGAATTATTCATTGTCATACATATAAAATAGCGAACTATCTTAAAAAAAATATCAGATCAAAAAGAATATTAGTTCATAATAGCAACAATAGAGATGAAATATTAAAAAAACATATTACATCAGACAAACCAACGATTTTATTGTCGCCCTCAATGACAGAAGGCGTTGATTTAAAAGGCGATTTATCAAGATTTCAAATAATATGCAAGGTTCCCTATCCTTATCTTGGCGATCCAATTATTAGAAAAAGAATGGCAAAAAATTCTAAATGGTATCCAATGAAAACAGCAATGAATATTGTTCAGGCATATGGTCGAAGCGTTAGAACAATTAATGATAGGGCGGTAACATATATTCTTGATAGTGATTGGAAGTATTTTTATCAAAGAAATGCAGATGTTTTTCCTGCAGGTTTTGATGAAAGCATCATAACGTAAAGATGCTCATAGATGATAATAATTTAAACTTTTAATTATCTTATATTACTATACTAGTAATCAATGAAAATTAATTAATTAAAGCTCCGGAGGCGCGCAATGAATATAAAAGTCGGTGATACAGTTGAACATCTCTATCATATGAGCAATAAAGGCGAAGTAATTAAGGTATACTATGTAAATGTTACAGCCGGCTCGGGCGGCGGTGGACCACTATCAAAAGCAACAAGAGTTGTTTTTAAGAGTCAGCTTGATGATAATATTTATGATATGCCAGCAAAAGACTTAAGGTTGGTCAGGGAATAACGTGATAAATTTACGTTATATTTTTTTTGGATTTTGTATATTTGCTAATATATTTTTGGCAGTATTTGGCATAATTATTGATGATATCAACTTAGTTATTTTAGCAATAATCTCTTTTTTGTTGATACTTTTTCCAACAATACAAGGTTATTATGCCAAAGAAAAAAAGCAAGAAAACAAAACAGATGATAAAGGATCTTCATCTTGACAAACCTACGTCTCATGGCGGTTGGCCTAGCGGAGATAATGGTGGCTGGATTGACAAACGACCGGTAAATATACAGATAGCTGATTATCTTGAAAAAATGGGCTTGCTTGCTGATGTACCGCAGGCAAGGCTAAGTGAAAATCAGATAAGATTTTTAGTGCGGAAATTATTAATTGAATTAAATACTTATTCTAGCTAAGGAGAATCTTATGTCTGTAAAATGTATTACTGATCGCTTGCAAAAACTTAGAGAGCTAAGGGAAAAACTTTGTAGTAAGGAAAAAAACTGGAAAGAAGCTTTTGAAGCGAGAGACTGGATTGTTGATCAAATCAAGACACTTCACTGCATGGCTAGTTCTGAAGTTCATACAAAGGATGACATTAAAGATAGATTAGCTGACATATTGTGTGTTTTTGAAGAAACTGATGGGGATTGTGATGACAGGTGAAAATAACTGGGGTGAATATTCAAGATTAGTCTTGAAGGAGTTGGAAACTTTGGCAACTGGAATTGAAGGCCTTCGTATTGAATTGCAAGATGTTAAGCAAGAATTAGCAAAGATGCAAGTTAGAGAAGATAAGGTCGATGAGCTTAAAGTGTGGAAAGAAAAAATTGACGATGTTGCATCACCATCACAATTAAAAGAACTAATGAAAGAAGTTGATGATCTCAAGATGTTCAAGACAAAAGCAATTACTGTTTTTGCAGTTGTACAATTTGCAATGGCTATTATAGTATTTGCACAGAGGTTCATGTAAATGCTAATAACTAAAGGGCAACTAATAAATATAATCAAGTCTTCACTTAATGAGGATATAGCTTATAGCTCTCCTGCATATGGAAATATTGTTATAGATGATCCAGGCACAGATACTATCCCAGCAGTCTCAGATTTAAATATATTATATCAGCGAAGCATGGATGCCGGTGATGCACAATCAGCTAAGTTAATCAAGCTTTTGAATTCTGAACTAACTAGATCAGTTATTGCTAATGATACAGATGCCTGGGAAAGAATTGGAGAGTTTATGCTTTCTAACTTAGGGTTTACACAGCAGACAGATATCACAGGTGGTCCTAAAGTTGCAACATTTTATGATGTTGTCAAAAACAACACGTATTATTCTGTTAAAACTTCTTTTAGAGGATTCTCAGGCACTAGATCTGGTACAAGAGCAGCTGTAGGAGCTTCTCCTTTGAAAGTAAGACATATTGACTATATTATGCAGCAAAAATATAGTGATAGATTGTGGGCAGTTATTGGCTGTGTTAAGCAAAAATCGCAACAATATCCAGGTGCAATTGATATACTTTGGGGTGCTACCCCTGCAAAATTAGGCGCCGACTTTGAAATAGATGAATCATTCGATATGGAATTAAATAACGCTATCAAGTTTGTTAGGCCTAATGTATTGATACCTTTTCAAGGTGCGTATAAAAAGAAACGAGACTCGAAATTACGAGCAGCAGGAACAGAAGCACTTTTTGGAACATTTTCAGATTTGTGGAGAATTAAATTAATGCCTGATACCCCGGTTGATCCGGAAGTTGAAGCTTTTAGAGGCAGACTAATGAGATTAGCTGGTACTGCTGAGCCTACTCTATTGAATCAGATACTATCACTATTAAGTGCAAATGGGATTATTGTATAACAACCTCGTGTAATTCTTAACATATCATAGTATAATATAAGAGTAATACAAAAACTGTTACAAGGAGGTAGCTTTGTATTTAACTCGTGAAGATATAGTTGAAGTATTGAAACATATGAAATCATTTGAAAATGATCTTAATAATGTTTATCAAAGTCGTGATTATAATTTTAGAGACAACATGGGTAGACGAAACGCGTTGATGTCAATTGCGCAAGAACGTGAAGTTGCAAAAGTGCTTAGAAAAAAGTTTGATAATGTAGTAGAGGATGGAGCACCAGGAAAGCCTGATATCTTTATAGACGATACTCAAACTGAACTAGAATGTAAACTTACTAGCGGCAGCAAGTCAAAAGGTTCTAGAGTCTATGCGCTTCAAACAGACTGGGAAACTCTTTGTAATAAAGAAAGTCTTGATTACCTTTATATTATTGCAAACAAGGAATTTGATAAGTTCTGTGTTTTATTTTTTGAAGGTCTTACATCTGATGACTTCTTTCCACCTTCTAACGGGTCAAGAGGTAAATCAAGAATGAATAAATCAAAGGGTATGGCAAAGGCTACATGCCTTGTAGGTGATTTTTTTAATCATAATGAAAAGTATATTAATAAAATAGCATCAGAAACAATTGAAGAATTTACTTCACATCAAAAAAAGATGAGAGATTTGTGGATAAAATATGATTCTATACCAGTAAATTCTAAAGTTGATGCAAAAACAAAGATGTTAATCGCTCAAAATAAAGAGTCTGAGTCTCATAGAAAGAAAATTAAAATACTTAAAGATAGAAAAGACTACTGGGAATTTGGATCAAAAAGATATAGATTTATATTAGAAGATGTATAGATATTATAGGGGTTAAAATGGCTAGAGAATGGACTGTTGAGAAAATTATTAATGGAAAAAAATATAAAATATTTTATTCTGAGTATGATTATCTTGGAGGTTCAACCCATATAATTTCTAGAATGGAATGTGTTGATGCAAAATATGTTCAAGAAACTAATAAAAATATTAAAAGTATTAAAGGAGGCAATATTGGGAAATAGAAAAAATGATATTTCACTCACGCTGACAGGAAGTAAAGAGGAAGTTAAAAACCAGGAAACAGAAACACCTGAGACAAAAGAGGAAAATAATCCTGACAATCCTTTGCATGATTTTGATATTGATCAGGTCAATAAGATTATGACTGATATTTTTAAATTAGCAGAATCTGAACTAAAAACTAATGAATCATTTGAACCTAACTATGTTTTGAAGGCGGACAGTGACGGTGCATGGTTATATAGCATGACAAGAAGGGCGTTTTTTAAAATGAGTGATAATATACAAATAACAGCAGTAGATGTAGTGTCTGATGATATATCATATTGTGTTATCAATCATGATGTATATGAAGTAAAAAATGATATGATACTATGTGTTGGATGGAATTAAAATGAAAATAAAAGAATATATTAATCAATTTAAAAATGCTATTATGTTACCCTACGGTATTGATGAAGAATTTGATAAGGAATCAAATGAAGCTTTGTTTAGATTTTTAGATCGCATATACTATTTCTTGTTATTTTTTATGATATTTTTTGCATGTGGAAGTATTTATTTTTTTACAAGATGTGAGATATTAGATGTTTGCAAAACTTAAAAACAAAACACGCAATGTCATTGTCCATGCACAAACTCTTGCATTTGGTGCCAGTGTTTCACTTATTATTTATGCATTAACAATTAAATACAATTACACATTACAGAGAAAAAATAATGAATAATAAGTATGTAGTATTATATTGCAATCATTATAACTTAGACATACAAGAATCTATAAGAATTCCTGGTGAAAATTATATAACTGACAAAGGTGAAAGAATTGGCTTTTATAGAAATGATAGCAAATATATTGAATTTAATAATAATGAAAATGAATATAAAAAAAGTGATCTTTTAAGTTTTATTTTGGAAAACTTTAAAGCACATTGAGGTTAATATGGCAGCTGGTGATTTTACAGCTACAGTTCTTTACGATCAAACATGCACAACAGAAGAAGGTATGAATATACTTTCAACTATCTATGCAATAAGATGGACATACCCAGGCGCATTGACACAAACAACAGCAAGGCTAAGAATAACATGTATTTATAGTTATGAAGCAAGCGCAATGATATTCCATGCTGGAACAATTGAAAAATGGAGAAATGAAGGATGGGGATTAATTGATGAGTATCATGATGACAGGGGTGATCTAGTAACTCCTCATGAGTACAGAGATAGAATGATTAATCATGCTCATTCTTTTTTAATGGGTGTCCCTTTAACAGTAATTGATGCTGATTATGAACCAACTGATAATTTTCCATTTACACCATCTTCTAAACCACCCGCAACTCCTGGAGTGCATGGTTTAAAAGTTATTGATTATAACAAGAAAAAAACGGAAAAAAATAAAAAAGATCCAAAAGGTAAACTTAAAAAAGATGATAATGATTTTGACTGGGTATAGGAGCTAAAATGGGTGGAATCGGCGGACATATGAGTCATGTCTATGAAAATATGAGCATGACATTTGGAGGTCTTATTGATCTCTTTGGAGCTGTATCTTCTGGCAAGATATCAGTAAGCGAAAAGGTTGACGGTCAAAATTTATATTTTAGATATGATTCTGAACGAAGAATCCCTACATTCGCTAGAAATTCAGGGCATGCAAAAGTAGGTGGAATCACTAAAGAGGCAATGACAGCAGACTTTACAAGAAAAGGTGCTGGAGACCCGGGTTATGCAGGCGTTATTAAAACATTTGATGATGGCATGGATGCAATTCAAAAAGCAATTGGGGCAATTGATCCTTTTATTTTAGAAAAGATATTTTATAGAAGCGATCTATACGTAAATTGTGAGGTAATGTCAGGTGACAATAGAAATATTGTTGTTTATAACGGCAACTTTATAGTCATGCACGGTCTAGATCTGGTTGGTACCCCAGAGTTAAATGATGAAGAGGCAGGTAGGATTGATGCAGAAGCTAGACAACTATTTTCACTTTTAACCCAACAAATCAACAAAGAAGAATCGAGAATAGCAAAAAGAAATTGGGAAGTTATTGGGCCAAGACTAGTCGAGTTGCAAGATCTTTCATCAATCGATTTTTTAGAAAGATTGACAGGTACAATAGATATGATCTTAGAAGGTACAGGGCTAACATTGACAAGTACATTTAAGGATTTTGTAGCTTACCACCTTTTGAATGTGATTAGACAAACATTTGCTGTACAACCCACACAAGAAGTTTTTGATATGATACTTACACTAGTCACGGAAACTTCAGACGAGAAAAAACAAAGAATTCAGTCGGGAAGAAAAATAGACCTCAGAACGCTAAAGGCGCTTCACAGGAATGATGGTGACTATAATGCATTAAGAAATATTGCTTCATCATCAAGCGTAAAAAGTATTTTAACAATTATTCTTGAACCTTTTGCTCAAATTACTGTCAAGTTTTCAAGTGAAATTTTAGCAGGAGCCTCTTCATACTTTATGAAAGATTCAAATGCTGCAATGCAATCATTGATAAGAATGACAGCATTGGCAATTGAAAGGGTTCCTAAAAGAATTGCAAACCTAATACAAACTGGAAATGTTGATGTAAAAGCATTAACACAGGCAGATTCACTTCAAAAAAGATTTGATAAAAATATGGCGCGATTAAGAGATGTAAACGCTATATCTACGGGAATAGAGGGCGTTGTTTTTGAATACCCACCAATGAGTAGGAGGTTTTATAAATTTACAGGGGGTTTTGCACCAGCAAATCAATTATTAGGACTTCTTGGTTGGGATGAAAAAGCATCAATAATGTCCCAAGTGCATAGCGAGATTTACCCTTAGGCTTTAAAATGTCCCATAGCAACCGGCCACAATTCAGTGGCTATTTTTTTACATGCATCTGCAACTTTTTGTATCTCCCATTGTGCACCTTCATGAGACCTAAGGCTGATAAATTTAATTAAATTATTTAGATTGACTGTGCCGTAATATTGTGTATACATATTCTGAGGTAATACTCCCCTTGCTTGTTCTCTGCAAACGCCTGATTGCAAAAGTTCATCAAATAATTTTAAACTGTCCATGTGATGCAAATTAATTCTTTTTGAGGCTAGTATCTTAAAAGGCTTATTGCATGCCGGGTCGTATATATTCAATGTCGGATTGACTGTATTTTCAATATTGCTTGCTTGTCGATTTGATTTGTGTTGTGTTCTAAATTCTGTAGGTTCATAGAATCTGATATCATAGTCTGTATATCTACGACTAATTTCGTTATAAGACCAGGTTCTATGTCTATGATGCTGTGATCTAACAAACATTGGAACTGTAAATCGAAATGTGATAATATTGTGTTCTAATGTTGATGTATGCTTATGATCAATTAGGTATTTAATGAGTTTTTTATCTTTACCGTCTAGTACTTCTTTGTGCTTTCCAAAGCTTACACGGGCTGCATTGACAATAGTAAGGTCATTTCCCATATGTTCAACATATTCAACAATTCCGATGTTGTCATGATATAAATATATTTTTTTATTATCCATAATATCTCCCTATAATTTTTTATTGTAGTTATATTAAACTGCAACAAATAAATTTATAGGTGCTTTATATATGAAGAAATTATTTTTTATGTCTTTGTTTTTATTATCATGTAGTTCTGATGTTTCAATACTAAAAGTAAATGAAAAACAACAGGATGACACGGGCTCAGTAATTACTGACAATACGGATACTAATGATACAGAAGACAATAATCATCAGCAAGATACCGAAGATACTGACGACACATATAATCCTGATCATGATTTAGTCATTGGTTTTGTTGAATATTCACTTATTCAAGTATCATGCCCTTCATGCTTTGGTATGTTTAATGAAATAACAACAACACAATACGCAAGATTTCATGAACCAACTGGCGCAAATCACTATGCGTGGGTACCCAGAGAAGATGAAGGCTGTAGGCAGTATTATGATAGTCCAGTCAGTGCTACAAATGTTGATGTTGGTGGCTCTATTGTTTTAGTATCTGGTAATTATACACACAGTTTAAGCAAGAATTATGATTCAACAGGCGTAATTTACAATGGTATACCTCAGAATACTGATGCAGGTTATGTAAGAGATGCCTACTATGATATTATTATAGATGGTATGGCGGTATCAGATGAATCATTTCAATCACTGCATGGGTTTGATTATATTGAACCCTATACGATGTTGTATACTGATATGTCATATGCTTATCAAGCCCCTATTAATAAGACAAATAACTTATTTTCATGGGGTCCTTCAGGTGATCAAGATAGCTTTTTCACTGTCCAGGTTTCTGTTTATTCTTGGGATGGTTCTAGCTATTATGGAACAGTAATTTGTAGAGGAGAAGACACCGGTCAATTAGTAATCCCAGGTAGCTATTTCGCATCTTACCCGTCAGGTAGCTTAACAAGTATACATTTTATAAGGCATAGGTCAAAAGAAATATACAGCTATGAACTACAAGGTATAATACAAACACATACTTGGTGGGAAGTAATAGGTACTGGGTTTATTCAATAAAAAGGAGATATTGTGGCACAAGTAACCGTAAGAAATGGCGAAGATATTAATCGTGCAATTAAACGATTTAAGCGAAAAGTTGAAAGGGAAGGGATTATGAAAGAGGTAAAAAGACGAAGATACTACCTTAAACCTTCTGAAAAAAAGAAAGAAAAAAGAATTGCTGCTGAAAAAAGAAGAAGAAAAATTCAAAATAGAAATTCTAATAGAAGTAGGTAAAATTAGTTTAGATTTAAAAACAAAGCAGCTTATGCTGCTTTTTCTATTTTTGGGTAATATTTATTATAAAATTCTTTATTGGTGCAATATGAAATTGACAAAAACACAACTTAGAAAAGCTATTAAATTAATTCTATTAGAAAAACAGCGTGACTATAGTGGTGGCGGCGGTGGCTTCGGTGGCGGCGGCGCTGCTTCATCATGGGAGCCTAAATCAGCAAAGCCACCAGGAGAAGGTTTTGCTGCATCAACAATGAAAGGAATGGGAAAAGCTTGGGATGCTGCTAAAAAAGCTACAAAAGTCCAAATGAAAACAATATTTCCTAAGCCAAACGATACATTTGAAATTAATTTTACTAACCCAGTACCTAAAAAATTATTAAAGAATAAATCTGGTCATGAAGATTGGGCACAAAAATTAGGTATAAAGTGGGGCCCAGACAAAAAAAGTCATGATTTTTATTTTATTCAATTTAATGCTGAACCCTTTGACGGCGGCGGCTATCTTAAAAAACCCCATCATAAGTCAACTATAATAAGTAGTGCTGCAATGATTGGTGCATCAGGCCTATCAAATAAAAAAGCAGCTATTGTATTTCACTTAACCAAGAAAGCTAAGCCCAAGATAAGTTTTAGTGGAAGTAAGGTCACAGTAAGCTTTTCATCGGCAAAAGGTAAAAAATCTAAAAGAAGCGGTGAATCTAGATGGGCACGTTATATTAGAACCTCAAAACCCGAAGATAAAAAATATACAGTGCAGATTAGTCGACTTTGGTATAGAAATTCAAAGAAAATTGGACGAAATCAAGGATTTGGTTCTTATATAAAGTGGTATAAAAAACTAATTAAGACAGGACATCTTGGAACAAAGCATAAAACATTAGGTATCAGGCTTAAAGATGGAATAAACATATCTGGAAAAACCTGGAATAAAGGCGATGATTTATCTCCTAAGCAGATTGATCTTATACTTAGAGGTTTATAGAAGAAAATGAAAGTAACAAAAAATCAATTAAAACTATTTATAGAAAATTATCTTTATGAACAAGAAGATGAGGAAAACCTAGATGATCTAGTTTCTGATATAACTTCAGAATTAGACGAAGAAGAAGAAGATGAAGAGTTTGACGATGAAGACGAAGACGAAGATGAAGAGTTTGACGATGAAGATGAAGACGAAGACTTAGATGATGAAGAGTTTGACGATGAAGATGAAGATGAAGACGAAGACTTAGATGATGAAGATGAAGAAGATGAAGAAGATGAAGAAGATGAAGAAGACGAAGAAGACGAAGAAGACGAAGAAGTCAATATTTCTCTTAAAGATATTCCTATAATTTCTGAACATTATGATAGATACGGATATCTTCATGAGGAAGTTAAAGCAGATATTGATATTGAAGATGGTAAAATTAAAGCCATCATCAAAAAAGATGGGCAAGAAATTGATTTAAATCAAGTTGCAAAACAAAATCCAAAAGAAACTGAAGACGATATTATTGGAATTCTTGCACAGGCATTAGAGACACTTAAATCTAAAAACTCTAAGCACTATGAAAAAGCAAAAAGTACTTTCTTAAAAGTACTTGGAAAAGATCCTGAGTCTGAAGAAGATCAAGATTATCTTGAAAAAAATTCTGGTATATCTAGAATGAAGCAAAATGTCATAGATAAGTATAAAGAATAATTATTGTAATAGTTATTCTTTGACTATGCAAAAAATATCATTAAATGATTTTGTACGTTTATCGTCAAAAGAAACAAATAAAATTTGTCAAGTTAGTCTTGGTGATTTAGTTAGATTGAAAGTCAAAAATGATGCAAGAAAAGAAATCATAGGGATTGTCATACAGCTATTTGATGATAAGATGTGTTTGATAGGTAGTAAGCGTCGACAAGAATGGTGGTCAAGATATGTAAATTGTGAGATTTTGACTTATAATAAATCTACTTAACTATTTAACTAAGATATAGAGAAATGAACAGATTTTTAAAGAATAAACTTCATAGAACAAGAATGTCATCTGAGTGGTATTTAATGCAAAAAGGAAAATCAAATAAAGAAGAATGGTTTGTATACATAGTGCAGTGTTCTGATGGTACGTACTATACAGGAATTGCAAAGGATGTATACAAAAGAGTTCTAGAACATAACTTAGGCAAAAGAGGCGCAAAGTATACGCGTTCCCGCCTTCCTGTGTCATTAATATGTTTTAGTATTGTAAATAGTAGATCAGAGGCATTAAAATTAGAATTGAAGGTTAAATCAGTTAAACGTTCAGAAAAGATTAACTATTTAAAATCTTACGGAGTAAACAGTGAAAACAACTAGAAAAAATATAAAAATCAAAGGTTATCGAAGTAAAAAACACTTGTTCGAAGTTGAACATGCTGAATTATCAGGTTATACTTTTATTACTATTAAAAAAAATGGCAACCCAATACTAAAATGTACACCGCAAGAATACATAAAGTTTAAATCTTTATTTTGTGAATAAGGACAAACTCATGTGGAGAGAAATTAATAGATATAAAATTGTAGACGGTGATGGAAATACAGAGGAAATGATTTTAGAAAGAAACAACAAGGGTATTTTTAGAATTAGAAATGATTTTGGTAATTTAAATATAGAACTTGATACAATGTCAGCAGTAGAGTATTTAAGAAAAATGCTTGAGGATGTTCGAAACGAAATTGATATTGACTTAAATGATATTTGGGATGATTTAACAGACGAAGATACTGACTGTGATGGAGATTCAGATGGGTAATATTACAACTGCAAAGGCAATTACATTTTTTGATGTTGAAACAACTAGCCTTAATCCTGAACAAAGTGCAATATTGCAGATCTCAATAATAACAGATTGGGAGGATGGAAATCAAGATGTGTGGACTACAAAGATTAAACCTCGTGATATTGAATTAAATTATGCTAGCAATGAAGCACTTAGTATATGTGGTTATAATAAAGAAGAATGGAAAGATGCACCTCTTTTTGAAGAAGTTGCACATATAATAGCAAAAAAATTAGCATGGGGACCTATCGTTGCACATAATATCAATTTTGATATTGCACACCTTAAAGCATCTTTTAAAAGAAGAAAGTGGCGAGAACCTAAAAGAAACGAAAAATTTGATACTGAAAAGAAAATGTTTAAAATTGGTTATCCTGCTATAGATACATGTGCATTAGCTTTTATTTATCTACCTACAGAACGACAAAATTTGGATACATTAAGAGAGCATTTTAAGATTAGCAAGGAACGATCACATTCAGCAGACACAGATGCCGAGGATTGCCGGGCTGTTTTTTATAACATAATTAATATGACGACTGGATGACATGAGTAGTTTAAACCCAAATGGAAATATTCAAAGAAGACTTTGGAAGACGCTTCACAAATACAAAGATGTTGTAATAGAAAAAGCTGTACAACCGATAGAAAAAATAGAAAATAATGAATTAAGTTACAGTAATCAATTATTATATAATAATTACTATAAAGAAGAAAATTTAGAAGAATTTTACGGTAAGGATGGGAAGATAGTTAAAAGATGTAATAAGCGACTTTTTTCAAAAAAAGTATAATAAGATATGAACAAAAGAGATATCAGAAACAAAGTTATTATTTTTATAAAAGACTTTGGAATAATCCCTAAAGGAACTGTGGGTTATTGTTTTGCAATAGATAGTGATCTAGATAAGGCTTTTATTTATTTGCAAGATAAGATACTGGATATGCATAATTTTAATTTTCAAATTGAATCACTTCTAGCACATATAAAAATACACTAATTCTTGTTTTAAAAAATAAGAAAACTATATAGTTTCTTAATATTTATTGTTAAACGTAGGAGAACTATAAATGTTTATTAGCGAAGAAAGACTAAGAGCTTCAGTTAAAAATATGCTTTTAGAAGCTGAAGGTGAATTGATTGATATAGAAGGTGAAGAGAAAAAACCTGCAAAAAATCCAAAATCCGGATCTACAGATGATGCTCTTTTTAGCCTGGAAGATGATGAATATTCATCATCATATCAGTTTGCTCAAACAAAAGGAAGCCCGCCAAAGCATGCAAAAAAATGGGAAAAGAAACCAGTAATATTTATTCAAAAGCAAATGGTAAGACTGCTTATGTTAAAAATGAAATTACAGCTGCAACAAGGCGTTTCAATGGTTGATGTTGAAAAAAAATTGCTTGGAAAGACCGGCGCCGATGGAAAGTGGGGGGCTAGATCGCAAGGTTTGTGGGACAATTCTATGGGTGGTAAACAATTACCGTCAACACCAGAAGCTGCACGTGCGTTGATGAAAAAAGACTATGAAGAATATAAAACAGGAAAAGCAAAAGATGATTTAGAAGCAAGATGGGAAGGTGCAAGTATTACAACAAATTCTGGCTATTACCTTAGAAGAGAAAGATCTGTTCACTATCTTTTGGAAAGTGAAAAAATTAAAAAACAACACCCTGACCCAAAAAAGAGAGATGCATGGAAAAAAGCAGCGCAACCTATGCCTGGTCAAAGTTTTGCAAGAATGTCAACTAGAGGTATCGGACTTTTTAATACATATCATCCTCATGAAACACAAATTGATCCTAGCGATTTTGTTAAAATGAGATGGATGGGTGCCAAAGCTTTAGGAAAATTCCCAGTTGAGTTTGCTGCTGGCTATGCATCAAATGATGAACCCGGACAACATTCAGCAGGGCCATTCAAGGGAAATGCTGTTCGACTTACATTTGATAGTGCTTCAGATACACTATATGTTGAGATACCAGAGGCTAAAGCCAAGGCACACCTTAATCATCTAGTCATTATTCCTGACCCTAATAAGTGTGTAACATCAGGTACAACTGTGCAAGGTTCTACAACGCCGCTTGGGGAATCTACCATCGGCGCGGGAGCGACTAAAGCAGTAGCTCAAGTCCAGAATCAGCAGTCACAAGCAGTACAACAAACAGCATTAAACTGGGTTGGCGGGGATGACGATGGATTAAATTGTGAAAAAATGCAAGCATTAATCGATGCATCAACTAATATAAGCTCTGCTGGAAATGCTGCTTTAAAGTTTATTGCACAAAATAATAAATTTCCAACAAAATTTAAAATAGAAGGATGTGTTTATTCACCACAAGATGATTCAATAACTGTACCTCAAGGTTCCTTTTACAATAAGGGTGTAATGGGAAAAAGATTGAAGGCGTGGTTTGCTGAAAAGAAAAGACAGGATACAGTCAAGAAACAAGAAACTGAAAAAAAATACGGTGATGCAGTTGTTATAGCTGAAGAGATCTATAGCTTTTTTATGGACGAAGGCGGCGGGAAAAATCCAATATTCGACAAGGCTCAAGGAACATGGTACAAGCCGTTCGGCAAAGGCAATTGGCTAGATGACGAAAAAGCCATGGGCAATATTTGGCGCAGATATTTTGATAATACATACGGGAAAAGAGTCAATGAGCTATCGCCTGTTAATAAAAAAGCGCTTACCAAATATGGTAGAGATAGAATCGCAGCTGAAATTGCAAACCCGGGCGGCGGCGTAACGTTGCGTGTTTTTGATGACTCAGCTTCGGAAAGTACTGTAACAGCTAATCCATCAGCTGCAACTTGGAAAAAGAAAATCCCAAGAGCATCGTTTAAAACGTAATGATATATTAAACTACAGATACCAATTATTAGTTTAGAAGGACAATTTAAATGAAAATAACTGAAAAAAGAATAAGACAAATAGTCAAAAAGGTTCTGCTGAAAGAAAAGACTAAAGCAAAAGGTCGAGATGCAAAAACTGCAAAAGGTAAATCAATTTTAGATTATATTGATCCTGCTGACAAAGAAGCAGGGTATCCATTCAGGGCTTGGGTAAATGTAGAATATACGGAGTTGGCAAATGCCAAGAGAAAACAAGATGTTGAACTTAAACCCAGCATGTTGTCGAAGATCGGATCATCAGTCAAAAGATTTTTTACTGGAGAAAAAGCAAAAAAGAATAAGATTGTCAAAGGTTTAGATCTAGACAAGGAAGGCAGACCTAATAATTCTTATATAAGAAAGGCATGGATAATGCTTGGTGATGAATATTTAGATGATGTTGGCGAAAAGGAAGCACCATCAAAACAGGAAGAAGAGGACATCAAAGAAGCACGCCAATTAATAAGAAAAATATTATTATCTAGAATGCGATAATTTTTAATTTAATATTTTTATGTGTAATATTAAATCATGGCTATCGGAAACTTGGTTAAAGTAAAGAACAATTCAATGCTAGCACCTGGTGCAGAAAGTATTGGTTTAGTTGTTGATATCTGGCTAATCAATGATAGCAAGTGGCTCAGGGTCTTATGGGATACAGGTATGGTAGATGCGATTGTTGACATTGATGTTGAAGTTATACAGGAGTAATTATGTGGGAACCTGCCATCAGCATTGCGCTATCAATATTCTTAACAGTTGCTTTATTCTTTATAGTATACTGTATGGCATATTTTATAGTCATAGGCGGAATTAAGTTAGTTAGAAATATTAAAGATGAGATTACAAAAGATAAAGAATAATTGTTCATTTGATATATTCTGTGTATAATATAAATGTCTACATAGGAGAAAGACATGAAAAGCATTTTGGCGTCATTGTTACTTACGTCGTGCACAATTGAGCTTAGAGAATCAAAGCAATCTTCATCTTCATACTCGCCGGGATATACAACATCAACACCTGCGTACTATGAATGGTTTTGTGAAGATGATGATCACTATTACGATGCCTGGATAGATGTCGAGGCTGTTGATTGCAATGCTTTTAAAGTGACTGCTTCTGTTGAAACGTATGATTATTATGTTGCACAGGAAGATCTTACATATTATGGTGGTTGCGATTGGTATTCATACGTATATGTGCCCGGTGAAACATGCTATGATATATATGATGTTCGTGTTAAGTCTTATTATTGAAAGGCATATCGATAAAAGTGGGTGATCTTGTAATATTTAACCCAAAGAAACCTTTTCCTGGTGCACTAACTGCTGTAAAGTATCTGGAAAGAATGAAAAAAAGAATTAATGGTTTGCATGGTGTTATAATATCAAAGCATGATGACAATTATCGTGTGATGTTTGGTGACAAAATACTTATACTAAATAAAGACTATTTGGAGGTTATTGATGGATGATCCTATCGCAATGATGCAGCTTATGATTGTATGTTTAGTCGGCTCTTTTATACTATATCTATTTTCTGAGTTTTTTTTAAAAGATAACCAAGGTGATATGTGAGATTATTTAAAAGAACAATGTTGGTTGCTTATGAGTTGTCACTTGATACATTAAGATACGTATTATACAAAATAGAAATCAAGTTAAGGCGCGAAGAAGATGAAAAATCATTATGATATATTAGGCGTAGATAAAAACGCTGATCAGAAAACAATAAAAAAAGCTTATAGAAAGTTAGCACAAAAATATCATCCTGATAAAAATCAAGATGATCAATCTGCAGAAGAAAAATTTAAAGAAATAAGCGCTGCTTATACTATTCTTGGTGATGAAAGAAAAAGATCAGAATATGATTTTGCGCAACAAGCCGGCGATAATTTTTTTGGCAACGGAATGGGTGATATATTTGAAAGTATGTTTGGGTTTGGAGGGCACCCATTCACTGAAAAAAGACAAAGCAAAAGAAAGACTAATGAAGATCTAATAATAAACTTTCAAGTTTCGCTATCTGACCTGGTCAAGGGTGCAGTTAATGAAACATTTAAAGTAAATAAAACTATTAAATGCAAAGGATGTTCAGGAAAAGGTGGTGAGATAGTTGAGCGATGTACATCATGTGATGGCCTAGGGAAGATATATAAACAATCACAACAAGGAAGCACATTTTTCCAAAACGTTTCAGGCTGTGTAGTCTGTCGTGGGAGGGGTAAGTTGATATCTGGTATATGTAAATCATGTCATGGAGACGGTGCTATTAAGGTTTCTGAGGTATATAGTGTTAATATTGATTGCAAGAAGGTGGAATAAATATGAAAGAAAAATTAGTAAGAGATAAAATCCCGGATATAATCATTGAAAGTGGTAAAAACCCAGAGTACTATGTTGAGTCTGATAAAGAGAGATACGAGCAAAGATTATTCGACAAGATGCGTGAAGAACTACAAGAGTTTATTGAAGACCCGTGTATTGAAGAAGCTGCAGACATGTATGAAGTTTGGTTATCAATTCTTAATCACTGGGATATGGTTCCAATAGATGTGATATCTTGTGCAAATAAAAAGAGAAATAAACGAGGTGGTTTTACAGATCGAATAGTTTTGCAAAAGATAGATATAGAAGAGTAGGATAACGTTCGGGAGGAAAAATGAAATTAATTAGAAATACTTTATTTATTCTTGCATTGGCTAGCTTTTTTAGTTCCAATGCTTTTGGTGGAGAAGAGTCTTATACTTTTAAAGCTGCACCTGAGTTTACATTAAGAAGTACAAAGGGTAAAAAAGTAAGTCTATCAGATTATAAAGGTAGCGTTGTATTAATTAACTTTTGGGCTACATGGTGTGCACCTTGCATACAGGAATTGCCAAGTCTGCAAAGAATTCATGACGATCTTAATAAAGAAGGCTTTACAGTTCTTGCAATAAATGTTGATGAAGCTCGACATAAAAGCGGAATCAAACCCCTCATAAAGAAAATGAATTTAACTTTTCCAATACTTCTTGATTCTACAAGTAGTGTAATGAGTCTTTATAATCCTCAGATGAACATACCCTTTTCTGTTGTCGTTAACAAGAAGGGAAATATCTATGCATACTTTAATGGTTATCACAAGGGTCTTGAAAATGAAATTAAAAAAGCTATAGAAGAAATGTTAGATGAAAAATAATAATCTTTTGAATAATTAGCATTATTAAAGGAGTTTTTATGCGCTTAACAAGAAGACAATTAAAAAAGATCATAAGAGAAGCACTTGAACCTGAGACTGTAGCAAAGATTGCCAAGGCAATTGATTTAATGAATAAAAAGTTTGGTGAACTTGAAGATGAGATGGAAGAAATTGAAGATAAAGTATCTAGTGTAGATGATAAAGTAGATGCTGTCAATATAAAAGCAGAAGAAGCCGATGAACTTTAAAAATATACAGGAATAACCATTTTAAAGTGAATATGTATATTATAACTGACGTTTAAAACAAAATTAGGAGATAAACTATATGTCTAGAAAGCTAACAAGAAGAGAATTACGATCTCTTATGAATACAGCTATTAAACGAACACTTCTTCGCGAAGCAGCAGGTAGTGATGTTTGGGAACTTGATCCTTCCGCTTCAGAAGCAAGAAGAAATCACTTAACAAAGGATGTGGCCTCAAATAGTCGCTATGGTAG
>Ga0080013_1002328_pt1 | contig 22534 bp, 8 predicted proteins | sample ETNvirenome_6_85_FD_69236 | JGI IMG/M metagenome (GOLD analysis project Ga0080013, IMG submission 69236) | Marine viral communities from the Pacific Ocean - ETNP_6_85 (SPADES assembly) (version 2) | ecosystem: Environmental > Aquatic > Marine > Oceanic | place: Pacific Ocean | collected 2013-06-19 | reverse complement strand
TGAATATACAAAGAAGTATCGGCAGTACCATCTGCAAAAGATACTCCTATTCCGGTTGGACCAATTGGGCCTGATATTCCTGAACCGGTAGGTCCAGTTGGTCCTGTTGGTCCAACCGACCCCACAACACCAATCTGGCCCGTTGGACCGGCAGTAATATAAGTTGAATAATGAACACTCATTTATCACCACCTCCAACATATTTGTCCCTGATATTATTCATTTCAGATGGTGTTCTGTGATGTGATCCTGGTTGTTGTTGTGGTTGGATACCTGTTGGGGGGATCCATATGCTTGCCCCACTGTCCGGCGGCACGGACCCTACATAACAACCCGCTGAGTCGCAATCTACTTCCATACAACAATGTATTGGGGCGATTGTGGGAACCCAGTCATCGTCACATTCATCGCCGCACGGAATGTCTGTTGGGGGAAGAACACCACCATGTATGGATATGACGAACGCGGTGCCATGTCCTCCAGCGCAATCGGGAATTCCAATTGCAACAGTAAACATAGGCCAATCCTCGCCGTTTGGAAGGTTGGGATTATCATAGTATTCTATTTCGAAACAACCTTGGAACCCAATCCCCGCCGTTGCATTCGGATCATGAAACTCGCCATCAACATCACCAGGCAGCAGATTGGTGCCGCAGCAACCGCTGTCATAATAAACATTATCTTCAACAGTCAGTGTCTGATTAGTCATAAGCAACGCGTTTAATCCATCAACTAAAATTTTAGTAGAATTAATCATGTCGCCTTCGTTACTATCTGTATCCACATACCCATACATGATGGTGTCGCAATCTTCGTATTCCCCATCACAACGATATCCTGATGGATCGCCACCCCTGTAATTCAGCCGCAGAAGTCCACTTATTATAGACCAATCGATATCGTTGGCGAACATGTCTTCTACCTGCTCTAATGTCATTTTCAAAAGTACTATTCTATCTTGTTGAATGTAAGTTTCATAAACAAAACCGAAGGAACGTTCCCCGCAATCCAGCCCGGTCCACGGGCCCGAGCCAAGATCATTACACCCCTCCATCCCAACCACAAAATTGTTTCCGCTACAGTTTACACTTGGGCTGGGGCAATCTCCCCCCCAATTACACAATTGTGTCGGATTGCACACTGTATAATAACGATTATCGAGCGCATTCGCGTCGGGACCATCCCAACGATACACTTGTGTTTTTTCGTTTATGTAACTGTTATGTGCCCCACCAATATTATAAACCACAAATGGTATTGGGTAATGTGGGTTCTTAGATACAGCACATGACGAATCATATCTTTGTGGTTCGCAACCAACAACACACACATTTGCTGGCCATGCATAATTTGGCTCACCCTCATCACCGGTCCACCCAGCAAAACCCTCTCCATTGGGCCCACCCGGCGGCATTTCCATTACCATATCGGCAACATCGGCCATAGAAAATATATCGTTGTCTACATTGGGTATACCGATACAACCCAATATTTGACCGTGGTAAGAATCAGAAACATCTGTATCGTCAAATCTAGCATTAAAGGCGCAACTGACACTGTCCCACTCTCCCCAAGCATAACCCGTTAAGCCCGATAAATAATATCCAGCGTCTGGGCAACCACCCTCAACATCAAAACCAGGACAATTATTATAGAGTCCCCAGTCGTTATGATATGGTCCTGGGTTTTTTGCGGTCCATTCGTACAGTTTTTGTTGACAACATTCATCATTTTCCTCGTACACAGTATCGTCACTGGGATCCCAGAATACTCTGGGAATATCACATCTCCAAAAATCATCGTGACACGGACATGTAGAATTCTCAAGTTTATAGGAATCGCCAATCCAATCTGGTTTGTCAACTCCAGATCCGTCAAGTATATGTCTAGTCAGTGGTGTGCCATCGCCAGCCAAATTATCAGGAGCGGGTCGTCCATTGGGAGGAGGCCTTGTAATCTTTGAAGACAATACTGCTCCAAGGGCAGTCATGGCTGTCGTGTCCAATTTAGAATATAGACCCAAAACAGGAACACCAATATAATCAAATGACCAATCTGTTTTATCCGACGACCAATTTTCTCCCTTCCTATAAAGGAAACCATACGAATTTACATGTTGAGTACCGCTTCTTTTAACAATATCAAACCAGTCTAAGGTAAATGGTGCCGTTAGAGGCGGGAGGGTTGGGTTCTCAAATGGAAGTATTGTTTCATCCGTGCCGGGTATTTGTGCAAAACAATAACCAACACACGAAGTTGTGCGAATCGGATCATTTTCAGCAATTCCATTAGCATCATAGTGGAAACTATATACAGATCCCCCATTGAATTGTGCTATTAATTTGCAATGATCGGATGAGTCGGCATTCGCTGTAGATGGTAACTGTCCATCCCGAGAATTGTTATATGTACAATAAACACAGTTCGGCCACATGGGTGGTTCACCACACTCGTTTCCGTACACGCATGGCGCAGAAGCAGTCCATTCGCCACCATCCTCAAGACAATCAAACTCTGTAGTAAAGGTACATTCATAATCAATACAACATCTTCCATATGTGGTGTTACTATCACACACTTCACCTACAGAACATGTGCTGTTGCAATATATTTCATCGCCATGAAAAATTCCATCCATAATATCACAGACAAACTCAGGAATATTATCACACCTAAACACACCTTCAGAACATCTACAGCAAGCACCACACGAATATGTTGGCAAATCCAATCCACAGATATTTGGGTTAGACAATGCTCTTTCAGCACAAGTATATTCTGGGTCAAACGCTCCCTGATCTGGGGAACCCATACTCTCACAGTGTAAATCTGTAACTCCATCTATACAATATGGTCCTTCTGGATTACAATAATTATTTTCTATATCAAAACAACAAGAACCCACTGTTGGTAACACCGCTCCACAGCCAACTTCACCGTTGTCTATTCTCTGTTGGCATGTTAATGTTGTATCTGGACTACCTCCGAGAGACACACAGGTCCAAGGATCTATATCAATACATTCGTCATTTAGACAGCAACTTAGTATTATTTCATTATCACAATCAGTTCTGATAGCACAATCATCTATACTCCAAACACCGGAAGCCGCCTGACATTCTTCCTCAGTTACAATGGGTGTGCATGTATGATACACACCATATGCTGTATCTTGAGAAGTGCAACAAGAACCATAGGGATTCATAGTTGGCTGACAATCGCCGTCAGAAGCCTGTCTAACAGAACAAGGATCAGGAGATGATACGCCGGGCCAACACAGCGACGGAGGAACATCATCCACACATACATTATCACCATTTGCGTTTACTGTACAACAAGAGTATGAACCAGTGTATTCGCAATTTCTGTCAACACATGATTGAACATCAACGCTCCACGTTCCATTTTGACTGTTGCACCACGAAGCAGTGACATTTTCGTTGCAATGGGGAATTTCCTCTAGTTCATAGCAACATGTTCCTGTATATTCAGGCGGAACCGTGCATGGATCTGTACAATTTACATTATTACATGTCTCTTCTGCGTGAGGAGTACCACCAATTAACATACAGGTATCTTCTGGAACATTATTGTAACAGGTTGATATGTATTGATCTATTTCTGCATGATATGTACAGAGACAACAAGGACCGCAAGTAGGACAAGAAATACAATTTGGTACTAGAATAGAACACGCAGTTTCTTCGCATGTTGTTGTGTCGTTCCACGAACCATTAAATGCGTTAGTACATACATCGTAGGGTACGTTTACACACCTAGAACAGTTGTCATCCACATCAAGATAGCAACACCGACCAATAACTGGTGGGTTAATGTCGCAATTATGATTAGACGAACAATCATAATCGGCACATAAAGTATTTTCGTGGAATATGCCGCCAATATGATCACAATCTTGTTGAGTGGGAACTTCTGTGCAATCAGGAGTGGTTCCCTTACAATGACAACATGCCCATGTATCTGTTTGGTCAAACGGGCATGGGGAATCAACACAACTCTCCAACGGATAAAACGTGTCTGAACAATTATAACTAGTGGTGTCCCAACAAGTTTGCATATCTTCGTCGCAACATGCTCCATTAGTATTGGGTGGCCAAGAAGAGCATACTTCGATTCCATCATTCTGATTGCATACCATTCCTGGGTTAGACCAAATATGATTTCCTGTACCGTGCCAACAAGCATATTCGGTAGAATGTTCGCAACATGGGTCATCATTCTCACATGGATAACAACATCTACCCTTTTCAAGAGGATCTACACAATAGTAATACGGATCGCCATCAATATTTTCACCATCTTGATTTGGCCAATATATATTTCTTCCCCAACCAACAGAGCAATTTGGTTCATAAACGCCGAGCCATGTTCCTTCGGTGCTTCCATCGGGGAATGCGCCACCAGGAAGAGTGTTTGCGTGCTCCCCGACATTCCATTTATCTTCCCACTCAGGAAGACCTACCAGTATTCTCCTAAAAAGTATATTTCGTATATTAGAATGTGGTTCATTAAATGGATCATAATTATCTGAAGAAACACTTATAACTTCTCCCCAATTATTTCCTGCTAGTGTTTGTGCAAACCAGTATAATTCATTTTCCCCTGATGTATTTGTCCAGCGACTAGAGGATAAAGCAACCACATTACTTTCATCCGCCTCATCAAAGTCGAATAAGTTCGTAAATCCTCTGCCCCATATTTTTCTTTGTCCAACAAGAAACGCCAACTCATCCTTGGAAGGAACATACCAGGCCATCCCTGTTTCTTCCCATTGCATTGCGGCTAACCAGAACATAGTTTCATGGTTAACACCATTACCATCTAAAGAATTACAATACCAAGGTTCTGGTTCCAACACACCTGCATTACAAGTTGTACACATTGTCTGTAAATCGCATACTGACCCGTTATATAATTCACCAGGACAAAGGTAAGAATCATCGCCAGAACATTGGTGTTGTAAATATGTGTTAGCGAAACCATTATTTCTAGTTGAAAAACCAGAATAAGAACTGTTATAGGCATGGTCTGTGGATGGGAGATACGGTCCACGATTTTGTGGCGTAGCATCAATCGCAACTATTCCCCATCTTGGTGGGTTATCTTCTTCGTCCTCTGTCCCTGTGCAGTCACATTGTGGCAATCCCCCCGGGGGTATCGGGCCATCACAACCAGATTCTTCACATGTTGTGTTTGGATAAAATTCACAAACTCCCCCCTGCTCCCAGCATACAGACTGTAATACATTATCGGCACATACAACCGGCTCGCCTTCTGCGGAACAACAACATGCACCCAAGGGTTCGTTTGGACTTTCTTCACAACACTTAACATCATTATCAAACGGACTGCCACTACACTGAGTACCAATACCATAAAATATACCGCCCATTGTTTGACAGTTGGGGGCAGTTATAGTAAAACATGCCGAACCAATACAACAAGCACCATTGGCAGTATATTCGCAACAGTCTATATTTTCACAAGCGGTTCCATTACCTGAATAATAACCACCTATAGAATCACAGAAATCTTCATATACATTATCCACACATGTTCCTATTTCTGTGCAACACGCTCCAACTGCTTCTAGAGTTGAACATAAAGGAACGCAAGGAATTTTATCGCAATCATAACCGACATAAAAAGTTCCTCCATACCTCTCACAATTACCATCGTTTGTGGTTTCTACACATATGTCATTAGTGCAACATGCCCCAATCAGGTCCGACTTATCCCTGCCGCACAATGTCTCCGAACATGTTTTACTTCCTGAAAAAGTTCCACTCAAAGAATCGCAACCAGTTTTTGTGGTGTAATCTCTGCAATATGGAACCCATCTACCCTCTATTTCTCCGGGTTGGTTTCCTGAAGTAAATCCACTTGGGTCACCGGGTTCGTAAACCGAATAACAACAAGATCCTAATCCATAATCATCAAAATAAGTTTCATCAAATGATTTATTTGGTTCGAAACAAAACCAAGATGTGCCCGCATCCACACTCATACAATTTACAGTATGAATGGTTTGTCGTTCAAATTCAGTACCACTGGTCCACCCACCAGTAAACGAAGATGGAACATCAAATGTAATTACGTCTCCACCAATGTTAGTTTCTCGCGTGGTGTCAACTATAAAAGTCATATAAAAGGCATTGCCATAATCATATGAAGCGAAGGTATTACCTTTTCCGGGTATCCCCGTTATCAACGATGTAATTTGTCTGTTAAGTAATTCTTTGCTGTCAATGTATGCTATATTTGATTCGGATACTTTGAATTGGGGAAAGGTGCCCGAACCAAAAGTTCTGCCTCTTATTATATTAGTAACATTTTTAAATGTTGCCGATATGCTTTCACCATCGTACGAAGTTCCCGTGTCAAAATATGTAAATGTTGCTCCTCTTGCAAAAGTGGTTCCGGTGCCACCGTCGCCTGTAGAGCCGCCTAATAAAAAGAGAAGAGAACCAGCGCGTCCAGCAATAACAGAAGAAGTTCCTCCAGACAAATCACTACTAACAAGAAGATCTTTTCCTGTTGCAGTTACTGTATAGTCATTCGAAAAAGTTAAGGATCTAAATGTAATGCTGTCAAAGGAAGACCCCTTAACAAAAGGAACACCGGTCCCTAAATTTTCATTATAAACTGAACCAGAGGAACCAGCAGCAGGAGTTCTTCCTACATGAAATTCGTAGTTGATATCGCTAAGACCATATATCGTTTCTGTTTGTACCGTTATACTTAGTGTTTGTCCACCGTCACTAGTGGCATCACCAGTTCCTTCGATTGCAGCAACACCAAGACCAGTCGGTCCTATCGGTCCATCATTTCCAGTAGGTCCAGTTGAACCAGTAGAACCAGCAGTACCACCAGGGCCCGCTGTTCCTATATCACCTGTCGGTCCTACTGTACTATATACCGAATAATGCTGCATTTAAACCTCATCTAACTAGAATGGCATTGTACCTGTATTGTCGGGAGTCTGAACAAATATACCATACCATAACAATTCACCATTTCCATTCTTCCTACCGTTAGTTACAAAATGAATATAGTCTTCATTACTAGTTATATGAGGTTTAATATTGTACGGAAAAATCCAATTTCTTGGCCATATTTCTGACGCATTAGCAAAACTTGCACCGCTTCTTATTCCTTTGGAGTAACCATCTACAATCTTTAAAGTAAATCCAAGAGAACTATTTTTTCCAAATTTTTCATCAAAACTTAGACCTACTGATCCTGTTGCCGAATTGTCTACAAACCGAACAAACGGTTTTTGGTCATCTGTTAATTCGGAACCTTTTATTTCTCTCTTTATTCTGTTGGGATCTACTATCCAAACATTGCCCCAACTTTTCTCTGTGCTTGCCGTTTTATCCAAAGCCGAATGCGACAATCTGCTACCCGGACTTGTATCAAATGCGTATATCATAGTATCCTCATCGACACCACCAGTCATATCTGCCATACCTAACGAATACGCGACTTCGTGGTATGAACGTATTGATGCGCCAACGGTCTGTGTATTCGTATCATACTTGGTTCCTGTTGCACCAGATATTTCGTTTGTTGCTGAATAAACACAAAGTTCTCCAGTTGCGCCGCCTGTTGCTAAGAACCCATTAAAGGTTGTAAACGAAAATTCTACTTCGTTGTTGTCGTCTGATGCTTTAATGGTTACATCACCAAATCCCTGAAAGGTTTTTAGTTTTATTGCTTCATTACCAGTATTGATTCCCGTTGGTGTTCCACTTGTATGACCATAGGCAAGACTAAACCCTGCTGTTCCTATGTGATAGGAATTTGTGACTTGAACATAAGATGTTCCAACGGGACCATTAAAGGTGCCGCCGTCATAAGTAACACCCGTATCAAATCTTGTGAATATGTGTGTTGTGCCAGCAACATTGATTAGAGTTATACCAAATATGCCGTTGGAACCAGTTTCCCCTGTAATAGAAGCACCAGTCGGTCCAGTTGGTCCAGTGGGACCAGTGGGACCAGTTGGTCCTGCATTACCTGTTGCACCAGTGGGACCAGTTGGTCCTGCCGGGCCCCTGTCCCCTAGTGGAAATTGATGGGAACTGTATAATACCATAGTATTATGTCTTTATCTTCAGATCAGTGCCATCCCGGTAAACCGATCCAACGGGAAGATCACCAGCGTCGGCAGCAACAGGTACGTTAGTGAGTGTCAATGGAGATAAATCCTGACCAGAGATCAAACTTCCGTCATCGTTTATACCATCACAATTTAACTTCCTGAATGTTGTATCATCAACCAAGGCAACCGAAGTATCATCTTCAATTCTTACCAACCAATTTACCGTCATGTATTTTGGTTCGTTTGTGATATACGCAAATGTTTCAAAGTCTTTTCCGAAGAACCCCTTGCCAATGTGGTCATCCTGATCGGGATCGTCGCTCCAAGGAACTCCATCAAACGCTTTGATAAACAGTGGGTCTATAGACATTACTGGATTATATGCGCCCACTCCTATACCAAAAAATGTGCCATCTTCGTATTGAGCATCCCTGTCGATTACCTGATAGTCCTTGTGGTTTTTCAGGTCATCTTTTGAATGTGTACCAACATACGCCCCGCCATCGTCGTGTGGTGTGCCATTATCAGTTCTGAGAACTTGCGGTGTTGATACAGTGTCTGTAACAATACCCGGAGTATCAACTCTGTGGTAACGATCTCTATTAAAGGGAAGAATAAGATTATCACAATCACCGTTGGCATCACAATCCCACTGATAGAATCCAGACATATTATATAAACCATCGTCGCCAAATATTCTATTATACCCGGTGCTTTTTTGGGTGACATTCATTCCCTTTGCTCGTTTCAATGCACCGTTATCTGCTGTGTCGGTGTCATATGAATTCCAATTCCACCATTCACGGAAACGATATATCGGTGCCCACGACCAGTCCAGGTCCCCCCCAGTTGGATGCCCCGGAGTTGATGTTTTAGCCCAGAAATCATACCAGGAATTGCTATTATCGTATTCGTCGTCGCTGAGATCGAATGATGCAATTCCCATTTCGTGCCAATTCATTAAATGCTCTTCCTGCGTATGTGTTGCAGGAGAAGCAACATGCGAAGCAGAAAGAAGTTTCTGGGAATGCGTTCGGTTGGTTCCCCCGCGCAGACCAACTCCCCCACTATACTCATTCATTACCGCATATGCGTCTTTTTCTAGTTCGTCTGTATCAAGGGGAGTGCTGCCATAAAATTCAGCAGGTTCTGCTTTTCCTTTGAGATACCTGTCTCTAAGATCGGGTACTCTAACTCCAGTAATAGAGATGAAATCAATCTTATTGCCGGTGCCGTCGTCATCTGTGCCGCCTGCATTTGTAGTATTCAGCAACAGAACTTCGTGGTCATCACTCGCGGCCGTGCCCTCCGCGCCGCCGTGGCCAGGGAGAGAGCCGGAAGGCACCCATGCCAAATTCACATCATTAGTTTGTGCAATTTTAAAGTAATCCTCGTACTCTTTAAGGTTCGTGTTATTAGGATCTCCATTTACTCCACCAATTCGTTTATTCAGATCGTCGTATGATACATTACCTTTAATAATATATGTGCGAACATTCTTAGTATAATCATCGCTTGGATTTGCGGTGAAGTAAGGAAGAGGCGCACCTATAGTAGCAGAAATATAAGAAACTATTTCCCGTTCATTGGCGGGAGAATGCGAATCATAATTGACTACTGAGTTAAGTGACTGGCCCGCGGCCCCGTCCCCGACTTGGGTGCTATCACCATAATAGGGATTTGTATATGCACCGCGAGAGATGCCTTCCCGGCTGGTGTTTAAATTTCTTGGTGTGGGAGTTTCTGCGGCGTTACCGTGTAGTCTCTTATATGCGTTTCCATGTCCTGGAGATTCTTGTGTGTAACTATTATAAACACTTTCATCATATATAAATCCACCAGCAGACTCAAGGCCATGACTGCCGGTATTGTCTTGTCTGAATATTTTTGTTCGGCTTAAAGCGCCAAGAGCCAAGCCAGATGCTGCATCGAATGTGGTCGTTGCTTCTTCCATGTTGTAATTTGCCATGAAAGATGATCGTATTTCATAATCAGGAACACTAAGAGTACCTAGCCCATGTCTACCAAATTTTGCCGCTGTCTCGGTTATGTATGTTTCGTTTCCGTATTTTTCTGCCCACAATATTCTTGGGAGATCCACCTGATTGTCTTGTGTTATTTCAACATCAATGTAGTATGGACCGCCGACCGTTGCTTCTCCTGGCACGGATACTCCAACAACATCTCCTTGAAGAACAAACATTTTAGATCCATCATCAATAAAGTTTCCAGATGTTACTCCATTCCCCTGTCTGATTCCCGGGAATTCTTGTCTGAATCTTGGTCTACCAGTTTCGGTACTGCCAGTGACATCGCCCATACTGGTGTTTAAAGCAGTCATAAATTGATGACGCTTATACGGCGTATCACCTGTTATACCAATTCTAATTTTATAACCAAATTTACCGCCTATGTGATTATTATATTCAGGATATTTGCTTGGACTAATAAAGCCACCGGCACAAGTTGTGAACCCTGCTGGTACTCTGTTTTCATAACCTATGAAGGGAACAATTGAACCAACAGGGGATATACCATGAACACTAGCACTTGCATTTCCGCCTATCTGATTTCCCACATAATTTTTAATCATGCCATATTGTCTACCACCAATTGCGCCCATGTTTACAACGGTTGGCTTTACAACATAACCGCCTTGCTTGGGAGGAGCAGTATCCAACAAACCAGCAGTTTGTCCACTTAAGAAATATGTGCTTGCAGTATATCCAGAAACAGAAGTACTTCTATCTGCACTTCTGGCAAAGGTGAATCCATCTATTGGAATAACACCTTCGGTAGTAAGAAAAATATGATCCCCAGAAATTTCACGAACAACCCCAGTTACTTCTGAATGTTCTGATGTATCTGCCTGCGCAAGAGTGAATCCGGCATATGCATCATCATAACGAATGACATCACCGACCTTAAACCCATGCGATGCTTGAGTAAATTCAAAGGTTAATTGTGCGCCACTAACGGAACCAATTACATTAATTTTAGATTGAATCGAACTGTTTGTATTACAAACCATTTATTACTACTCCTACAATTCGCTATTTGCTTCATAATGGAAAGAGATTACATCTAACGGAGCAAACCCCGTAACAATATGTATTTCTACTCCCAGTTCCACATTACTGCTTATTAATGCTGTCTTGTTTGGTTTGGACGCTCTTCTGCCGCCTAACAGCCCGCTACCACCAGCAGCATTTCTTAAATCTCGTTTTGCTGTTTTGTTGAATGCTCCTGCTGTTTGTCCTGATGGCGACCAAACATTCACGGTTGGTGTTGCTCTCATCTTTACTGGGAACCGATACACATATCGTCCATTGGGAGGAGTCATGAAATCTACGGAACTCATATTCGGCGTTATTGTGTTTACCATAGTATTAGAAGCAGGATACTTATCAACGGCATAACTCGTCTGGTAATATCTCTCGCACTTAAACAATTCTTGTTGTTTATCTATTTCTGGATAAGAGAACGAACCACTACCCTCTTCTAATTTTACTTGAGCAAGCGATAAGGTTCCCGCATGTCCAGTATTTCCGGCACCATACCTATCCATATCGGTTGTGTATAATGCAATTGCTGAATATGCATTTGCACTTGTTGACGTTGCACCGGTTGGGGCAACAAAACTATTAACATACCGTTTCCACGAAGTGGTCGGAGAAATTTCACCAATGTTAGTTTTCGTTTCTGTCGAACCATCTGGGCATCTGATAAACGATACACCAACTGTACCACCTGCAACAGTACTCTTGTTGTATAACGATAGGGTCATTACCCTGCCACCACTACTATCTGCAAATATATCAGAACCTTCAATTCTCTGCTCAACCCTAGAGTAGTAACCATAGGTTGATCCTGTTGCTCCAGTCGCAAATGTTCCCTTGATGTCTGCGTAATATTTTGGAGTTCCTGGTACATTGCTTTGACCCGAACTGAATGTTTGTCTTTGAATTGAGAAGTCGTAGGATGCTCCGGTGCCTCCCCCTCCTGGAGTATACTGACCCATACCAGATACACCATGTCCAGCAGATCTCTTCCATCTATCTGCAAAGTAAGCATCGGCAGTACCGGTATGTGCAGAACTCGTAGCAAGTCCTCTTCTCCAATAATAGAAACCACCGTTTATTAAGTGATTTAGACCGCCCCCACCACCACCAAAACTTGTGTTCGAAGCAGCAGCATTTCCACCGCCATTGTCTGGTCTAGCGGCTTGAACACCGCCTATATGTACAACGGCAGTTGCAGAATCAATAATTGTGCATATTGGTTTGTAGTAGCCGTCACCATAATTTTCATTGTCTGCACTCAATCCACCTCTTGATGAGCCACCCAATATATGAGGTCCAGGACTGAAATTTCCAACTGTTGCAGAAAAACTGATATTGTCATGTCCGGTTATCAAACCAGATGTAACAAGGTTTATTGTATTTGCAGCAGTATCCTCTGTGGTAGCGATACCAATTACAGATCTTGCAAGATCAGTACTCTCTACTGCCGTTGTACTTGCAAGCGTGTAACCGGTAGAGTCCACATTCACTGGAACTTGTGAAATTATATTACCGGAAGTAAATCCATGAGTATTTGTAATCGCAATTCTTGAAGTGTGATAAATGTCTGCTGTTCCCAAGACACCACCAGTTGCCGTATATGTTGCAATGGTTGCACTATCTGGTTTTATGAGTTGCCCCCTATAGGGCAAAATCAAACCGGAAGTCACACCAAGAGCATAAAGAACAGGTCTGTTAACGACTTTATCATACGACAAACCAACACTGGCTGGCGGTTGGTTTGTGAGTAAACCTTCTCCAGTTGTTGACAGATAATATATACAACCAGCAGTCAACTGGGATCCACCTACTACATTCGAGAAATCTCCTCTGACTTCTCCATTAAATGTTACGTCGAAGGTATTTCCGTGTGCGCCGCCGCCATGAGTTAGACCCATAAGTCTAGAAACTATACCAACTACTTCTGCATTCTTAGGATCATAGTCGCTTCCATCGCCAGTAGTTGCACCCGCAAATGCTTTTACATAATTTGTACCATCAAACCGAACAACATGTCCGAATGTAAGACCGTGATTGGCTTGTGTGATTCTCTTTCTGTTGACACCACTATTAATTTCCATAGTACCATCGTCGAGAATAGACATCACGGGATCGCGCTTGTAGTTATATACTCTTAATGAATTTTCTCTAATTCCTTTTTCAACACCACCCGTTGCATACGACATACCAGCGTCTGTTGTATATCCCTGACCAGGACCGCATATATCTAAAAGGTTGTTAGATCCACTCGAACCAAATTTGAATTGTGTTCCTGTCCAAGAATCAAATCGCAAATTTTGTTCAGTAAACCAGAAATTGTTTTGGTTTAGCCAGTAGGGACCGGTGAAACCATTTAACGAGAATGTCTGTCCTGCTTCCGCATATCCACCATCTGCTGTAAAACCACCTGTTGATGATCCAATGACAAAACCCGCAATTGTTGACATAGACTCTGCTGGTGTGGCATTTCTGTTTAGGTTTAAAATGTTGCTACTAATATTAATGCCGCCAGAAAACCCAACATCAACATTGAGGAACGTAACACCCTTTTGTATTATGGGGTTCAACGCAATGTTTAATTTACCACCAGCAACAGCAACATCAGTAGTAATACCTCCACCAGTAGCAGACGTTATTTGCACATCATACAGTTTCAGTAAGTTTAATTTATCAATTATTTCGTCGTTGGTCTTTACTCGCCACGATTCGAAAGTATTGCTTATACTTACATCTGATATGTTAAAATTGTTATTATTTACTGCCATTATTCAATAGTCCTTTGGTATGTCTCTTATTTATTTATAACGAAATTTACCCTGCCGGAGTCCAACTATACGGGGTTTCGTTATTAAAATAAGTAGCCGTATTGTATGCCTGCCAAGGCAATAATTCATTATAGGGTGCGGAGTAAACATACCATTCGTATGGTATCGGCTCGTTGTATTCGTCTCTATTTGTCCAATCCCAAGTTGGAGCGGGAGGAATTATAAATCTCATTTCTCTCATATCAAACACAGTGTCTTCACCATTTAGGTTATTATTTTCCTCATAGATCTGGTAATTAAGTAATTTATTAAACATATTATATGAAAAATGAAGTAGGGGTAGGAAATTAATCTCTTTGTCTGTTTTTAATGCATTGCGTGTCAACGATTGAATAATATGTAATCTGGTCTGCTGCAAAGAACCGCCCAGATAGTCTTCGAGGAACGATCCTTCTTCTGATCCACCACAGTTATTGCCAATGATTCCGTACTTTGATGTAGAAACATATGGAATATACATCGGATCATTTTTACTGAACCAGTGGTATATGTTGGGACCACAATCAGTGGTGTCATCGCCGTCAAGGCCATCGGCCGAACTACTGTTTGTGCCCAAAGCAAAACCAAAAAGAGATTCATACTCCGGGCTAGTTAAATATGTCTCAATTAAACCATTACCAATTGATGGATCTTGCGGCAAATAACCACCGCCCTGTAGATATTCTGGATCTATTAATCTATAGTCCCACACAACAGAATTTGGATTTAAGAGGAGTCTGTTTTTCTCTCTATCATCTAAATGATTTTCTGTGTCTGTAAAGATTCTTCTAATACCATACTTTTTAAATATGTTATAATAGTCTTCGACAGAAGGATATCTGTACATGACTACTCTTTTGGTTGCGTCTAGTCTTTCCTCATCGCCTTCTTTTGGTTCAAATCCCAAATCTGCAATGAATTGAATGACTTCTGCCTGCCCTTCGATCAGATGATCCGTCGATTCCAATTTGTCTTTTATCTCTTGCCATCTACCACCCCACCCGCCATCCCAAGGAAAATTAACAAGACTATTAAAAAGACTTAATGCGCGGGGAGTAAGTTCTCCTGTAAACACCGGAATGTAATCTCCGGTGCCTCCTCCCATAATAAAATGTTTAATTCTATATGCACCCGGTGCCTCATGGTTGTTATAACCGGCAGCGTTATCCAAAAGAAACCTATCAGTTTTACTAGAAACACCGGGCTTAACTAGAGTTTCGGTAGAACTCAATCCCATAAAATATGTAACATCTGGAAATTGTTCTATTAATTCGCCCAGAGGTTGGCCAGCGCAGCGACCGACTGGCATCCCGGAGTTAACTCCTCCAGAACCATTAGCATTTTCCTCATTTGGCGGATAAGTTCCATCTCCATCGGGGTCAACATAATCCCTCTGAATGTTATCCCCATCATCAACACCTCCAGCATATCCTCGCCTTGATGGCCACCAACCATAAAGATCTATTGTATATTCTTCTTCTATGTGAGCAAAATATGGCAATAGACCATGTTGCGACACAACATAAAGTCCACCAGGACCAAATGTTATTCTCTTAAAATCTTTAAAGTTTGGATATGTTATTCTTTCATCATCATTTGGGCCGTATTCGCCGCCATCACTTAACCAATCACCAACCCCACCATGCACATAATCATGTATATCAATGGGACCATAAACATTATTATACTTATCAATGCCAGATTGCGGCACATGATTTAGAAAGTCTGTAGTAACTTCATACCTAGCAGTAAATCTATTTGGATTAGACCAGCCTCCACGAACCCCCCCATATGATATAAGATTTGTTGTCGCGTCTGATTCTGCGAATGGTGTATTTATTTTTATCTCATCGCCTTCAACCATTAACCTAAATTGATTTCTTAGTATAGATTGAATTTCTGTTAATTCTCTTGCCTGCAAAACCCAAGATGGTCTGATGCCTACTTGAACATTATTTTTTCTTCCGTCAAACGTATCATTCTCTGGTACATAATGAGAAAAAAAACCGGCCGCCGCTTCTGGAAGCGAAGGAATTGAGGCTGTCTTTGTGCCCAGTAAAATTTCCCTTGGTGTTGACATATATTATGTCCTGCAACCTTCGTAGGGTCCACCGGCCGAATTTAATACCTGCAAATTAGACGGTGTAATTTTTCTGTATAATTCGTGGCCCGAAGAATCTATGATGGGATCGTCATTTTCATCATATGCCTTTTCGTATTCTTGCCTATTGCTATGTAAAATTCTTAAAAGATTAGGCTCATTGCTGTTCCAATAGAACAGTGGTATAAAATTAGAACCGGCAAAATGACCATCATAATCATCAATCACTGCTTGATTGACAGCCCTATCAAATTCCCCCGTATCTACTTCATCTGGCGGATTCCATGAAATGGGGAGCAATGCTTCCTTGACTTTCATATCTGATTCTATGTTAATATGATAACGAACTGCACCGGGAGCATTGAAGTTGGGGAATCCTGCTGCATTATCGTATAAGTCTGGTTCTTGTTCAGGACTTAATGTTTCTTCTGTATATTCGACACCCATAAAAGCAAATTTGGTTAAGGTGTCATCTGGATCACCCTCCGATGACCATACGAAAGTATGAGAAAGTGGCGATCCATCGGAGTATGAAGCGTTATAACGAACAAAATACCCCATACGATTTGGGCCTTTCATAAACATATACCCGGGCTTCATCGATAATGATGCCGTGTAAAGACCGGTGCCGTCTTCACTCAAAGACCCCAATCTAGGATCTGTTTCGCATAATTTTATTGTTGATCCATGAGCGTAACCAAGTTCTTGAGCAAACGTGCTAATTTGATTTTGAATAATAGATTGCAGTTCGATAAGTTCTCTTGCTTGCAAACTATAGCCAGGTCTAAAACCCACTTGCAGGAAATTGGTGCTTGGAACCCAAGTGTCTAAACTGGGTTCGTTTTGCTCTTTTATTGAAAAATAAGATCTTGGTTCTATTGCCATTTTTATATCATACTTCCTGTAAGAAAACGAAATTGCTTACTAATTGATTAGTCATATTTAAATCAGAACCCAGGTAGTTTATATATAACACTTCCCCGGATGCTCGCTTTATATCTGCCGTACCATAATTACTTTGATGGTTGTAATATTTGGTTCCAGTTGTAGCACCAAAACCCTTATATATTTGAGTAGATTCAGCAAATATACCAGCAGTACCAGTAGTCCTCGTTATTTCTAACCTTGCTCTGTTTGTTCCGGTTTCTCCGGCAGGTCTACCAAAGAATACAACCATACCTTCTATGTCGGCATCAGTAGCATCTGTTATACCATCACCAACATTAAATGTTGGAGAATCTGAAGAATAGTCAAAAGTCGCGGCGTCACCGATAATCCCAGCACTGGCCCCGCGAAGTTCAAGTACCTCTGACAATCTGTAATTTTTCTTTATGTCTTTTATTAATTCAGATCCAGCGACCATATCAAATCGTTTATTTAGATTATGGTCTTTCGAAATTCCATATAAATTAAACGTGGTTTGTCGAATGCCTGCTGCATCAAAATCGGCTGTATCAACCCTTACGTTATACATGATTTTTTCTATATGAAAATAACTTTCAGCAGGAACTCGTCTCTCTCGTCTGTTAGTTGGTGAAAGATTCAATTGTATTAAATTTTCAACCTGACTCGTTGTATGTGTTGTTGGAACACTTGTTAATTTTACTCTAATAAAATTATAGTCTCTGCCCTCATTCACTACGGATATACCATTCACATTATAATTGTTTACTGATAATCGTATAGACGCTCCAACTCCATCACCGACAACTGTTATTGTGGGACTGTTTGTGGAAAATGATATAGTATCAGAGAGGTCTATTGTTGCACTCTCAAGTCTTCCACTATAACCTCTTTCAGAATTATACTGCGCTCTTAGAGTATCTCCCACATTTGCACTACGGGCATCAGCAAAGGAAATAAGTTTAACAGGCATATAGTCAACATTATTTACAGATCTTAAATAATTCTTATAGTGACGATCAATCGTATAGAGATATTTCCATTTATATCCATCACTGGTTTCAAAAGGAACAGACTTCTTTCCAGTAGGCTCGACTATAGATCTACTGCCCCCACTAACCCCGACTCCAACACCACCATTGTCTAGGCAAACGTAAACATTGTCCTGTGAATTTTTCGTGTAATATTCTTTATTTCGTAAATCAATATCGTTTTTATATCGTTCATAATAAGTTCCACTGGTCCAGTCATATCTTTTTACGACAAAAGCCTTCTCTGTTTCTAATATACGCCTAGCATAAGTACTACACGCCAGAGCAGTTCTCTCAGCCGTTATGGAGTTGCTTTGTATTGCAGTCACTCCCGGGGTATAGCCCATGAAGAAAAATTGCGCGCTTCCACTTGCAACGAGGTGTGCGTTAGTTTTTCGTAATGATTTATATGATCTCGCCATTTATATTTCCTTTAATACTGAATGCCGCCTGTTGGACCATCTACCAAACCATATAATAATGGGTTGCCGGTAGTGCCCGAAACATTTCCGATGTTGGGCGATTGTAATAATGCTGCGGGCGCATTTGTTTGAACCTTTACTATATCTATGTCCATTGATATAATATCATCTAGGACAATACTTCCAAAAGAAGCAGCACTTCCTAGTGTGTATCCGCCACTGTTTTCGGGTGATCCACTTGGTCCTGTTACGTTTGATGCCCATACATTTGGATGGTTAAATATCATCCAATAAGGATAACCATATTGATCGGCTGCGCTATAACCAAAAGAAGATCCACTTATACCGTAGGGGAATCCAAGGTTGATGTGTGTTATACCATAGGGTGCATTCTCTGGCATAGTGGCATATACGTTATCATTAGTATAACCATCATCAGCACCATATGAAGCACCAGTAGCATTTGCATTGAATCCTTGTGGATATAAGTCTGCTTGATTTTCGTTATACCTCAAATTCTGGATAGTATTAAATGTATAAGGCATATAGTGGGCAACAATAGCACCTTCTAAAGAAATCACATCACCAGTTGGAACTCCACCGCCAACAACATCGTCCAAGGTTGCCATTCCGAAAAACTGAAGTCCTGATGTGTGCATAAAATCTTTAAATGGTCTTTCAAACTCCTCTTGAAGTATAACAGTAGTACCTTCTCCGGTCGATCCCGTCGAACCAGGAGTTGAAACATTTAAAATATAGGAATAATCTTGCCATATGTGACTGTCTTGAATGACGGCTCTACCACTAAGAACTCTATCATCTGGATTGTCAAAATATCCTTCAAAATCAGGATCTTGACCAGCGGTATTACCAGGATTATCATTCACATTTGTTTCGTCTGTGGATTTTAAAATATATGCTGTTGCTTTATTATGATCCTCTTGTTCAATAAATGATTTTTTTACTTTAGGAAGAGTTATAGTTCGTTTTGTTACTTGCGTGTCATCGTTTATGCTTGTTTCTTCATAAAGAGAAATTGTCTTACCTAACTTTTCGCTTTGGAACGATAACCCATCAAAAGAGTCTCTTGGTGTAAAGAACCCTCCCTCTTTTGTGAACAAAAAGGCGATCCCGGCATTTTTATTTAAACCCACAAATCCTGATTCCATATTAGGACCAGATACCAAAAGAGATTTTGGACCCAACTCAACTTCCCAACCAAAATTACTCTCCACGGGGTCGGTTAAATCCACAAACGTAGTGTATAAATCGTCGAATGTTATTTTCTGATCGTATATCCAGGCATTGGCCGATGAGGCATACTTGAATATAAATACAGAACCAAACTCCTGATCGGTTACGTTGTCTATAGTTTCATTATCTCTGGGGCACCCAACGGCTATATAATCTCCGTGTATAGAAACAGAATGACCAAATAACGAATCTGTATTTAGTTGTTCGTCATTTATAGTAGATGAAGAATCTACCGTAGTATTTAAGTCCCATGTTCCAGATGCATTCTTTTTATAGATGTGAACCTTACCAGAAACTTCTGGAACAGGATTGGAGGAACCGCCATAATCTTCGGTTCCCGGAGATCCAATTACTAACCAATTTTCTGTAGCGTCCAATGCCCATCCAAATCGATCATTTTCTGTGTGTGAAACAGCGTCTATGGTTTGAACAAGACTAACTTCTGTAAGAACGTCATCTTCGTCGTGAAGTGGTTCATACACATATACCTTTGGATCTGTTTGTGTATATTGTTCCACCTTGTGGGCGGACGCAGAAATGAACAACTCCTTTCCGTTTGTCGCCATTTCTGTTCCAAACATTTCTCCATCTGTTCCGGCACCCGTAATCTCTGTCACCGCTGTAGTAGCATTCGACAAATCAGATTTATTTAATATGACAACCCTACCAGAATCCTTCGGGCCTCCAGCATCACTATTAGATCCCGCTATGGCAACATACACATAGTTGCCCATTTCTTGTGGCTTTGCGGGTTTAAATCCATAAACGGCCAGATATATTGCCCCCCACGATCCATAATCAACATCAATATGATCTGCTAGTCCCTCCGTGGAAATCGTTCTTTCTAGTGTCGTGGGATTCGAAGGATCGCTGTGTTCAATTCTGAAAATCTTGGGCTGCACCGGGTCACTACTCGGAGAACCGACAGCCGTTGGTTGAGTTGAATATACAAGAGTCACATTTGAATTTATATTGTTTACTGATGTTTGGTGTTTTTCTGTTCCTAATTGATATGAACCATACAAACTACCCATATCAATAAACGAATCTTGATATTCTGCGTTTATGTCTAACGAATACAGGCATGTTGGATAAACATCATAATCACAATCTGAATAACCGAAATATTCTCTGCTTAATAATCGCCCCTCAATGTGCGCAGCATCGTCCTGCAATGAACGTTCAGATCCATCGACCAAATCATAGTCAAGACCGCTCAGAAGCGGCAACGAATCCCGTACAATGTTATGAAGTCTTTCTCCCCCAGAAATCAATCCCATCAAAATAGGAGTATTTGGTGTGTCTTCGTGTGGATAAAATGTAAAATATGGATTACCAGAATCCCCGCCGAAGGCTAACGACATCATATCGAAAGTAGCACCAACTTGAGTAATTTCGAAAGGTGGCATTGACCGATAATTATATGTGGAGGCAACACGTCGGTCTTGGTTGAAGCCATCAAATCGGTGACCTACCAGACCAACTCTTGAATCTTGGTCGTATATAAACATTGGAAGTTCTGAGAATATCTCCGCCAATGGATCTCCACCCTTTGCAAACTTAGGTGGTAGTAGGGGGAATATAAATTTACCAGTCTCTCTAAAATTTATTACTGTATCATCAGTGTCGCCTGATCTAAACCTTCTACTTACATTAATATTATCCAATTGAAATTCGTTGCCAAAATAATCTGCCTGATTTGGATCTTCTCTTAATTTTTTACTGCTTATTGTATCGCAATCAAGACACTCATTATTACCACCCACCAAAGATTCTATGTTCCTCCAATTGACTGGTCCGAATACCGGAGTCCAATCAAGAAGTGAGTATGTTAACTCACTACCATCATAGCCCCAATCTGGCCATTCTCTATAGCATTCTTCAGACCCCCCCTTACACCCTATGTGTTGAAATTCTCTGATTGCTGCCCTCTGAATATAAAGCGGCTTGACCGTATCATTTTCGTCATGAAAATCCCCCTCAACATAATATTGCAGAATTTTATCTGCTATTCCACCGGTGTTCCCTTCCATATCGCTCTTCCGTTCAACACCAAAATGTTCAACAGCGAATGCTGTGTTAGGACTAACTAATGTAAATCTTGGCCAACCGTATGTAACCCCATTGGGATGGTCTGGACAAGGAGCGGGGCAACTGCCCCCGTTGGGAACCGTATATTCTCTTCTGGTTTCGACCGAAACCGATGAAAAGTTAGGAATTTCGTCATCGGGATAAAGATCAAGTTCATATGAACCATCGGTATATTGTGATTGATGTGGGTGGTAGTTATACTCATCGGCGGCGGTATAGTTCGACAAGGGTTTCATAAAATGTGGATTTCTTGCCCCCAACTTCGATGGCATCATATTAGTATAGGTAGACACACCATCATTCGGTATTCTAGGGGGGGACTCATATAAATAATAATCGTGTCTACTGGGCCAATACCAACCAGTACCCAGTGCAGCGTGGTCAAGCATTGTATGATTAGCACCTGGACCAGGATTACCTGGAATATTTATGTCAGAAAATAGCATTATCCATCACCCCCAGATGCTCCTGGTCGCCAAACACCATCAGACAATCTTAACAATCGTTTTTTGGGATAATCCACCTGAATCTTATAGATGTCTGTACCTATTGGAGCAAACAAACACCTAAAGAAAAACGCTATAGATTCTTCTGTCCCCTTAGAAAGATATAAACCACGAATATGACGAAGTAATGTTCTCACATTAATAGGAGAATTTGAGGGGTCCGACCACTGAAGTCTAGGAGTCTCTGGGAAATCTCTAGCCAACATATTTTTATAATATATTAAAAATTGTG
>Ga0080013_1002326_pt1 | contig 22560 bp, 8 predicted proteins | sample ETNvirenome_6_85_FD_69236 | JGI IMG/M metagenome (GOLD analysis project Ga0080013, IMG submission 69236) | Marine viral communities from the Pacific Ocean - ETNP_6_85 (SPADES assembly) (version 2) | ecosystem: Environmental > Aquatic > Marine > Oceanic | place: Pacific Ocean | collected 2013-06-19 | reverse complement strand
CTTTAACTGGAGAGTTTGTAGCAGATAAACCTACATTGTTTTCAGTTCCATCATAGTATTGTTTACCTTTCACTTCATAATTATATCTAGCTAATTTACGGATACCAAATCCATATCTATAATCAAAGTCGTGATAAACCGTCCCATCTACTACAACTGGTATGTCATATAACCCACCATCTGGGTTAGTCCTAACAAAATAGTCTGGTACGTTTTCTTTAGGATTTTGCATATCACCAGCTACATAAATAGTGCTGTATTTAAATAATTCTTTATAAACATCTTTAAAGAATTTTCCTTTTTCTTTTTCTTGTCCACTTACATTAAAAGTAATAAGTAAACAAATGGCTAGTAAGAATGATCGCATTATTTGTATTTTTTAAACATTAATTTATATAGCAATTTGTTCCAAGCTTGCTGTAACTTATCGATAAATTTTTTCATATTTTATTTTTTAGGAGTTAACCAATATTCAGTATCACCACTTGGTCTACTAACTTCAATGTAATCTACACCAAGTTTTCCATCGGGCTTACCTTTTGTCATAGGACGTCTTCTGTATCCTAGTCTTTTTAATTTTATAGAATCATTTTTATATTGTACTTTTATAGCCTCAGCTTCTTTCATTTCATTACCTATAGTAGTTAAAGTCCCCCAATAAGGTAGTCCTAATGACCAAGAACTATATCCTAAAGCTAATGCTACTTTCTGCCATACTTCCGTTTCTTTATCAGAAATTTGCTTAATACTCATTGTCATTCTTAAAGCTTGATCTAAAGGGATATTTAATGTAGCAGAAATTACTTGACCTACAGCTAAATAAGCTGGATTATCTAAATTAAATCCTCTTTTATATATTTCTTCTTTATTATATTTATAAGTATTAGCAGCACTTCTTAATTTTCTTACTTTAGAATCTACTGATGGAGAAAAATCAAATACACTCCAAACAGCTTCTTCATAATCTGGACTTTTCTTTTCAGATTGAGTATCTATTTCCCTAGCTACAGCAATTACTGTATCAAGTAAAGCACCACCATATCCTAATCCTCTTAATAATGAACTTAACATTCCAAAACCTATATCTTCAGCTCTATCTTTACCTGTCCTGTCTTTTTTCTCCTCATCATCTTCTACGAAAGCTAAAGTCCATAATGCTTGTTGTAGCGCATTAAATATAAGATTTTGCATTGCTCCATAGTATACAATTTTACTCACATTACTTCTCCAATCTCCTCTTCCTGCTAATAAATCTGCTGTAGCTTTTTTAATTATTCTAGCATATTGCATAGGAGTATTAGCAAAATTTAATACTAATCTTCCTAAACCACTAGCTTGCTGCATAGAAATTCTATCTGTTCTACTAGACTGTTGGCTTTCTTCTGATATTTGATAGAAATCATCAAACGCTTTTGTTTCAGCTTCTTCTTGAGTATAAAGCTTTCCTGTTTCTAGATTTACTTGAGTTTTAAGTTTCTTGGTTCTATTTATAAAGAATGTAGCACCACCTGTAGCGATTGCTAAACTATCTGCTATTCTTGTAAATATAAAACCTTTATTTAGTAAATAAGCTACAACTCCTTTAAATCCACCTTTTTTAGATGCCTCAGCTATTTCCGATTCTGCTACATTTATTTTTAAACCATTACGTCTATTAACTAAATAATCAGAATTCATTAACTTTATTACCGTCGGCCAATATTCTTTACTTACTAAGGCTTTTCCTGCTTCTAAAAGATTGTTATCAGTCCAATTAATGAAGTTAATACTAGAAATTAACTGTAAAAGAGCTGATTTTCTATTCAAAAACATCACTGTACCAACAGAGTTATTTAACCAATCTACTACATTATCTACTTGAGGTTGATTACCCAGAGGCCTATTACTTCCTCTTTCCATTCTACCTAACATGTCTTTCAATGCTACTACAAAATTAGAACCATACAAAGCTTCCAATTTCTGCATGTTGTCAGGAGAAAATATAATATTCTTATTCTCTATCCATTCCTGTAAAGCTTCTTTTCTATAAACCTTTTGAATACTATCTATAATATCTGAAGTAATAGTTCCAGCTACCCAATCTTTTTTAGGTGTAGGATAGTTTTTACCTTTTTGTATAAAAGCAATTTTTTCTGCAAATACTTTCATATCTGCATTATTTTTTATTAAATCAGTTAAAGCTTTTTTATCTCTTGATGATAATCCTGGAATATCATTACCTTGCATACCCCAAATATATACTCTTAAGGCTTGAGACCAGGTAAAATTACTATAACCAGCTTCACTGTTTAGATTTTTAGGAATATTATCTATACTATCTCTTAAAGCCTTAAAATCATTAGCTACCGCCATTTTTGCTTGAATAACTAATTGTTCCGCTTTGTTAAAAGGATCTAACAAATTATCTTTAAACCAGAATAAAGCTTGGTCACCTTCTTTACCTTTGGGTAATAGTTTATATAATAATCCTACAAAATCTTCTGCTGAAGGAGGGATAAAGAATTCAAATTTATTTTTTCCTTTTCCTTCTACTTTAGCACGAGCGGAAGAATAAGTTTTAAACCATTCTTTACCACTTTGTTGTTCTATTATTTGATTAAATTCTCTATTAAGATCTATACTTTTACTAGACTTAGCTTGTTGAACTTTAGATTTTACATCTACTTGGTCTAAAATATTTTTAACAGCTTGAACATTAGCTAAAGAATCATCAGCAAAATAAAAATCATTATAACCTCTAGCAGTTTTATCTAATACCCATAAAGCTTTAGCTTCAGGTGTTCCATTTTCTAAACCTGTTATATTAGATAAAGGAATATCTAATCCTATACCTTTCAAAAACATTTGAATAGCAGTGTCTGAAATTTGGGGTCTAGCTGTTAAAACAAATATATCACCACTTCCAAATTTTCCTTGACGTTTTAAAGCAAGATCAGCTAAAGGTCCTTTTCTACCATTCACTACTTGATTAAATTGAGAGAAATCAAAAGCTGCTCCCATACTTTCTAGTTCTACAGCCCTTTCGGCAAATTCTGCAGGAGTAATTTCCATGCTTGCTTCTGTCATACTTCCTGGAGAATAATAAGGCATGTTAACTATCACTTTACTATCACTAAATGCTAGAGTATCATCAAAATCAAATACACTAATTCCCTGAGTAGGTTGATCTAAAGAATTAGCTTTTTGCATAGTAGTATCAGCGTCGCTCATTGCTTTAATAGAAGTCTCGGTAGTTCCATCTTTAGGAATCAAATTAAATAAATTTTCATTATTTAAATCAACTTGTTTAGATGATTTATTATTAACTTTTATTACAGCTTCTAATTCATTTTGAGCTTCTTTAATTGGTAAAAATTTACCATTTTCATCCGCAATTAAGACTTTATCGAGTAAATTATTCTGAGCTTCAATATTATCAGCTGTTTGATTTTCAGGTTTAAGAGGGAGTTTTAAATCTTCTGCTAAAGTACTACCATTTAGACCTTTAAATTTATTTATATTTAATCCTGATTTTATTAATCTTATAGCACTTTTAGTAAAAATATTTGTATTACTAGGCATTACCATTTTGTATCCTGCATTATTAATATCAACATCTATTGCAATAGGAATTTGAGATTGCCAATAATTTTCTTTAATAGCTGGCATTATTTCTTCAACTACATTGTTCTTAACAGCCCATATTAATAAACCTCCAATCGTTGAAGCAGGAGGATTATGTTCCTCTCTATAAGCCATACCAGGTTCTAATCCTTCATAAATATATTTAAATGCAGCGGCAATTTTAATTCCTCCACCTGTAGCTTGATAACTTTGTGTTATCAATAAAGCTGCGGTAGACATTTCCATTTTACCTTCTGCCACCTGAGTAGCTAACCACTGAGCAGTTACTCCTAAATTCTTCATATTTTGTGCAAAGATTTCTCCACGCGTTCTTGTCTCACCTCTAGGTTTACCATTTATCCACTTTGCAGTAACTACTACGTTTTTTCCGTTTTGTGTACCTATATTAACTTTTTTTGAAGGAGCTGTAAATAAAGAAGGATTATTACTTGCGTCCTTTTTAGCTGTAATATAATCAGGATCAGTATCTCCCCAGTATACTCTACCCTTATTAGGCACTAACTCTACATTTGGTGGGGGTGACCAGCTTTTCCCTTTATTTTTAACTCCAGGAACCCAAGTTCCATCAGTGGTTTCGTATTCATAACCTCCAGTTTTAGGATTTTTTCTTCTATTAGCTCCACTATACTTTAAAGCAAATGACTCAAACATATCTAAAGGCATTCCCAACTTAATAGCTTTTGTAATTTTGTCTTTAACAATCACTCTTTCTTCGACAGTTGCTACTTTTTCTTTAACAATACCATTATCTTTTACTATTCCATTAATGGATTTTGCTGTGAATATTTTATCAAAAGCTTCTTGACTTTCCTTAGGTAAAGCTTTAAACCAATTTTCCTGTGTTACTTGTTTAGATGATTTTACTGTTACTCTGTCTAATGAAGTATCCTCTTTAGTTCTTTGATCTAAATATTGCTCTAGATCAGTCATAAATTCAATAGCACTTAATGGAGAGTTTTTCATTTCCAATATACTATTTAATTTATTCATAAAAGTAGTATTGTTTTGAAGAGTAGATACTCCTTCTACCATAACCCCTTCAGTAATCATACTAAATAAAGACTGTTGTCTTTTTTCTGTAGCTTTATAATATTCTTTTAATTTTGTTTTATCAAGTTTAGTTATTTCATAAGTAGCAGGTTTAAAAGTAGTTTTCTTTCCATCTTTAACTTTATTTTTAGTACTTTTACCTATAATCTTATAATCTATTAAACCTGAATTTATATTAGCTTGTCTTCCTAGTCTTCGCTTTATAGTAGACGCTGGTATAGTACCAATTAATCCTTGATCAATAATATCATCAACAAATTGATTATACTCTGCTGTATTCCATTTACCTACTAATTTTCTTAATGGGATTAAATATTCTTTATTTTTAGTAATTTGTATAATAGCTTTAGCTAAATTTTCTGGATCAACAGTTCCACCAACTCCTCTTCCTGACATAATTATATCTACTAAACTAGCTCCAATTCCTTTAGTTGTTTTTAATCCATAATTTTTACCTTTACTATCTATCCCACCTATTATATCTCCTAAAATATTTTCAGTTATTTTCTTTGTTATTGCGGGTATACTAGATATATATTTTTTATCTCTTCCTCTATCAACATCTTGATCTTGATCAAAATCAACTTGAGTATCTGTTTGAGCATCAAAACCTTTTTCATCTCGCATTTGGTCAAGGCTTCGCTTTCCTTTAGGATTAGCTAATATTTCAACTACTGCTGGCCCAATTCTTTTAGCTATATTATCTGTATAAGTAGTAGCATCACTCTTCTTCGCATTGAAATTCTCTAAAAAACTCCATAATTGTTTTCCAGCTTCTTGTTGTATTTCTTTAACTACTTCAGGATTTTTTAAATCAAAAGTTAAATTTCTTCCACCTGTTACTCCCCATCTTTTTAAAGAACTCATTACTGCTGGAACATATTGTGGTAATATATCATCTATTATATCTACAGTGGTATTATCTAGTTGCCATTGAGTTACTAAATTAGATAAACCCTGTGTATTTTTACTAGATTTTTTATCTGATGATTTAGAAGTTTCTCCATCTCCTTCAGCCCTCATCAACGCGTCAATTGCTTGGAATACTTTTCTAGTGTTTGGTAAATTTTTTGAAGAATACAATGTACCAGAATCTTCTTCTGTAGTAACATCAACATTTCCTTTACCTATCTTTTTTAATCCATATCCTGGAGAAAATAAACCAGTTCTTCCTCCATCGGTTTCAATAACATAATTATAATCCCTGATTAAATCAAATGCAGCTTGACCATCTCCTATCGCAAAATTTATTCCTATAGATCTAAAAATTCTTCTAATTTTATCATCAATTTTAGTATTTTCATCTTCTTTGTATTCTAACCAATTATTAGTTAATGATTCACTTAATAAAGGAAATACTTCTTCCATAACTGTTTCATCAGTTAAATTGGGATCAGCTAAATATTGTTTAAGTCTTATAAACCAGCTGGCATTTATAGAATTTACTTCCTCACCATTAGGATTTTTAAAAATAACGTTTTCACTTGATTCAATAAAACTAATAACATCTGAAGCCATTTTTAATATATCGCTTACAGGTTTAGCTCCTTTTCTTCCTCCTTCTTCCCAAGCTTTAAGGTTAGCTTTATGTTTTTTAGCTAATGCGCTTAACAGTCCATGGAATCCCTCATGTTGGCCTGTGGTAAAAAATCCTTTAGAAGCCTCAAGAGAAGAATTAATTAAAGCTACTTCTTTTACTACATTACCTTCAGCATCTTTTACAGTAATAAAACTACCAAACGAATCTTCTTCTACACTTACTTGGTGTTCTTTAGGAAGATTTTTATTAATATTATTTATATAAGCTTGAATTGCTGCACTGTCCTCAAATACTTTAAAATCTTGTTTTAAAGAATTCATAAACTTTTTAACCGCAACATTTCTACTAGTAGCTAATAGTATAGCAATTTCTCCATCAATTGCTTCGATAGATTTATTAATTTTCGTCTTTGCAGCTTTACCAGAAGTATTATCTAACGCATGTTCAAATTGAGAACGCTCTTCCATTAACAAAGCAAAGTCTAAAATATCTTTAGGTTTACTTACTAAATTTAGAGGAATTTTATTTTGCCAGTTTTTCATAGCTATAACTTCTTTCATCATTTGATCTGAGATTTCTTGAGTTATAACTTTACCTTTTAATAGATTATTAAGATGTACTTTTAATTGACCAACGTCTTTACTTAATGTATATAAATTATAGTTGTATTCCGCTGCATTATCTCTTAGAACATCAGGATTCATAATTGCACCAACTACACCACCAACAGCTCCGGAATAAATCCATACATTAGAAAATTCATTAAAACCAAATTGCTGACTTACAATCTGTTTACCACTGTTAAAATTAATTAACCTATTGATCATTAATTTTTGACCAGCTTGTTGACCTGTTTCTTGCATTTGTTCACCAAACATGCCTCTACTCGTATTGTAAAATAAATTTGCTACTTTTTGTGAATTCGGACTTAATCGTTGAAACCATCTAGATAGTACTGTACTTGCTCCTTGTGTTCCTCCGGTTTTAGCTGCGACCGCCATTTCATTAGCAACGCCGGCAAAACTTGTTTTAAACAACCTATTTCCTGCCCCATACATAATATCAGTTGGAAGAAATACACTAGTTGCACTTCCCCAAATTGCTGATGTAAAACCTGCTATCTCAGCATTTTCTTTAGCTTGCTGGAGAGGTAGACCATTAACTAGGGAGGCCGTCATTGCATCATTATATCCTTGTATTCCAAAAGCTAAACCATAGTACGCACCAGTGTTTAATTGTAACGATGCAATATTGATCATTTTTGGATTAATTTTTATATTAGTCCAAGGTATTCTTCTTCCTTTAAGTTTATCTGTTAAAAATTTTTTAAAATAAGCTGTTTGACCTAATGCATTTGATTTACTCTTCATCCATCTCATTGCCATTATATCAAAAGCTAAGGTTGCACCAATTTGAGAAGTATTCTTTGTAAATCCGACAGCCGACCACATACTATCTTTTTCTTCACTTTCTTCTAATGCTTTTTGTATTTTGAAATAATCACTGAAGTCACCGTCAGGATTTGGAACAAATCTCACTTTTAAATCTTTGTTGAATATTTGTCCTTCATATAGAATATATTCTACTCCATCTATTGTCGCTACGTTTCCATTAATACCTGTTTGAGATGCGTGTGACCACATTTTTCCAAAAAATGATTGTTCTGCTCCAGTTACAACTTGAGGACTAAGATTTATTAAATCTTGATTTTCAAAAAATCTCCTTATTCTCTCTGGATCAGTATCAATCGCGTCTGTTCCTAAAAATGAATCTACTGTTTCAGCGCCAAACAGCAGAAATGGTTCCAATCTACCAAAAAATCCTTTTACTCCAAGTTCTCCTGCCTCTCTGAATAGGTCACCCGGGGTAACCCCTTCATTCTTCTCGATTTTTTTGTACATATTATATTCTGCTAGCAGCTTCTCTCGAGCTTTTCGCTGCACAATAGGAAAGGCAACGTCCTTGTAATTCATAAGTTCTTCTGTACTCCACGTTTGATCAAGGATATACATCCCTAACTCTTTATCACTTATTTGTGGTAAAAACGCAGCATCTCCATCTTGAGTATAATTAGCATTTAATTTTAATTCTTTTTTAAGTTCATTTACTATCTGATTCCTTACCTGTGGAATGTACCAAAAATTTTCATAGTTAATTTCTTCTCCGGGCGTCATCCATTCAAATATACTTTCCTTTAGTTTACCATTAGCTTCATCTATGATAGGTTGAAATAAATCCTTTCCTTCTTGAGTTTGCATTTTATATTTAAAGAAATTAGTAGCTACATATCTATTTAATATTGCGCCTTGGTTCTCTACATAAGATGGATTCTTTTCATCTCCACTTATTAAAGCTTTATATAAGACGAATTCAGAAAGTCTTTGCATATTCTCTTTATCTGTAGGAGCAGTATTAATTTGACCTTTAATATAAGTATCCATTAAATCATTTAAATTACTTCCTGTGTTTTCTAAATGCCTTAAAAACTGATCTAATTCAGGTCCTACATTTTCTAAACTCACCCCAGCAGTATTACTATTTGCAGTATTTTTCAAGATGTAATTCCATAGATTCATTCCTTTGCTTAGTTTAGGATCTAAAACGAACCCTTCAAAAGTTATTAATTTTTCTATAAGTTCATCAATATTTTCATCACCTTCATAATCCCACTCAAATGGTATATTAGGTAGTATATTGTCAGGTATAGTACGATTCCCCAATTCATCTACATCTTTATGTTCTACATATAATGGGTCATTAGGAGTAACTTCAACTGGCTGGGATACAATCGCCCACAAATTACTCCGGTCTACGGCATCGAAATGCTTATTAGCAAGTTCGAAAGTAAGATCTTCGTCGCTAAGATGATGGTCAAATATTCCTAAAGCCACCCTAGCTTCTTGTCCTGTTTGGGTTTCATTTTTTTGTATTCTAACCCATTCCGCCTCACCACCTATTTTAGTATAGTATTCTAGAACGTATTTATTATCTTTATCTATACCCACCTCATACTTATAAGAGTTTCCATTGTCTATAGTAATAATTTCTCCTGGACGAGCTTCTTTTTTAAACTCATCAGGTAAACTTGCATTTATTCGTTTTCTTCTCTCTATAGCACTCCAATTATTAAATTCTATTGCTCGCGCTCTAGCTGTAGGGTTATTTTTAAATTTATTTATTTTATACAACCCTTGATCACCATCCCAAAACTCATCTACTCTAGCATTGATCATTGTTTGTCTTACAGCAGGACTTAATTGTGAAACTAAGGATTGATACTCTGGAGAAATCATGCTTGTTGTTATACTTTGCCATACTGCATTCATATCTTTTTCCTCTTCTTCTTCATCTTCATCATCTTCACCTAGTTCTAACTTTATTATATCTTCTCCATCTGGCGGTAAAGGATTTCCTAAAACTGGTGGTTCTACTGGAGTATCAAGATTGTAACGATTTATAAGTTCATCATCTGAGATAATAGTATTCTCTTCAGTGGAAGCGTAAGGATCTAAAATCTCTTCTTCCTCCTCCTCCTCACCGGGTAAAACAGCGGTAGTTGTTTCTTCTTCTTTATCTGAATTAAAAAATTCATTTAAAGTAAAAAGACTACTATCCTTTTCTTGTTCTGTCATAGTGTCTCATTTTTGCTGCAAAAGCCTCAGAATATTCTGCTAACATCTCAGCTAATTTTCCTTCCACTTTTTCTGGAAGAGGTTTAAAACCTTCAGGAATTTTTTGGATATAAGCTGGCATTCCCGCCTGCCATTGATTAATACCTAATGTATTTTGATAATAACTAGGGATTGGCATAGATTTTTCATTTAAAAAATCAATTATATTTCTTCCATTTTTATCTTTATCGTCTAAAATAATTTTTTCAAAACTAGGTTCATTAGCACTAGTACTTTCATTTAGTTTAACATCTAAAGCTTTATTAGTTAACTGTTCCATAAACCATGCTTTTTGAGAATTAACTAGACTAATAGGGGTTTTACCATCTACCGTATTAAATTTATATCTATTTCCTACATAAGCTGCTTGTTCTGGTCCTGGTAAACTATTATAATAATCTTTTTCAGCTCTACTTAAAGATTCAAAAAATCCAACTGGTAAATCTATTCCTAAATTATTATTAGCATAACCATATAATACCCCAGGATTTCCACTACCTGAAGCAAATAGCCCAGATATTTCTCCGTTAAGTTCTGATTGAAAAGAAGAATTCCCCACCATAGCATTAGTATCTAAAAATCTTAAATTATCTTTCCATAATTTATCTGGAGCATTACCTTTACCTATTTCTACGGTATATGTAGCTAGTTCATCAAATTTATCTGCTGGAGCTCCTTTTTGATCTGGATCTCTTACTTCACCTCCTAAAAAATATTGAGGTTGTATAGTAGATTCTTGAGTAATTCCAGCATTTTCAAACGCATCTCCAAACTTCATTCCTTCAGGTACTTCTGTAGTATACATATCAAATATATCTCCATCTGCTAATAAAGTATTATCTATTTCACTATAAAATCTATAATATCTTCTATTGTTCTCTGGATTTATTACCATATTTTTCCCATCAACTACATTACGCATAATATAAGGTTTCTGATCAAAGTATTTTGACCATGTAGAACTAAACATATCTACATCTACTGATTGAGTAAGTAAGGTTTTACTCTCTCCATTTTCATTTTCATATTTATAACCTTTATTTACTTTTACATCTGGTGTATAATCAAAATTATTAGCCCAACCATTTATTGATACCATACTAGTATCTCTTTCTTCTTCGTTTTTACCATTAAAGTTTAATGTAGATAAATTATTAATAGTATTAGGTAAATTAGCTCCTATCATAGGTTCTATAGCTGCATCTAACCATCCACCTAGTTTAATAATCTCATCAGTTTTAGAATAAAAATCATTTATTCTTTTATTATATTCTTTAATTATAGGTTGAGAAAGATTTTGAGCATTATGTTTTAATTGAGTTTGATAATAAATAATAGAATTATCCGCTTCATGGGTTAAATCATTAACTACTTGTAAAGTTAATTTAGGATCTACATTCTCATTAGTAGCATGGGGAGATGTAATTTTATTTCTATATTGAAGACTAAGATCAGTAAGAAAATCTAATTCTTTAGATTTACGAGCTTTACTTGTATTAATTAATTGATTTTGCCTGAAATGCGCAGCTTCAATTATTTGTTTTTGTATTGTATTTAGATCTTCTGCCATAATTATATTTGTTTAAACTCAACATCTAGTTTAGAGTAATTAACTCTGTCATAACCATCTTGGTGTTTTATTACTGCTTCTTGAGGGATTTCATCTGACATTACTCCCTGGAATCTACCTTCTCCAAATATTTTATCTATATATTCAAAAGCATATATTTTAAGACCACTAGGAGAATCACCAATTAGTTTTATATTTTTCTTTAATTTACGATCTGAACCAATAGCGCTTTGTGCTATACCTCCTACTGCTTCAAAAGTCGCAGCGGTTTGCGCAGCTTTCGCCATTTCAGCTGCATTCTGCATCTTCATATGCCCCATCATTTCTGCTTGATACCTATTAATATCTTGATTGGTTCTATTTTCTTGAGCTTTAAACTGAAATACTTCACCTTCCACTCCAGCAGCTTCCACTCGAGCTCCTTGGTCCATTAAAGTGTCTTGGTATTTTTGAGTAGCCGCTACTTTTTGTTGTATCATAGCTTGTTCTCCTTGAGCTTTCATTTCAGCATTCTTAGCTTCTTGCTGTTCTATCGAAGCCGCTACATCTTTTTTTCCTTTTAAAGAAGCCATTGCTAAAGCTGTTGCACCACCAGCACTAGCACCGGTTTGTTCTAATGTATCTAAAGTATTAGATAATGCTATATCAGATTCTTCAGCTTGCATTTCAGCCGCAGCTGTAGAAACCTGTAAGTTATTAAATGGATTAGTTATTTGAGATGATAAATCACTAGCCATAGAACTTAAGTCTGTTATACCAGCATAAGGATTAGTTATTTCCTGTCTTCCCTCAATGGCTTTTTTAAGATTATCTGCAGCTTTTTCTTTTGCAGTTCTCGCTTTACGCATAGCTTTATGTCGTTTACCATTAGCTACTGCTCCACCTATTGCTGTTGCTGCTGCCGCTACACCGGCACCGATTAATACTGCACTTGCTACTGCCATGTTAAATATTTTTTACGATTTCATGGGAAGCATCTGCATCTACATGCCACCCTAGTTTTTTATGTGTTTCAATTAAATGTTTGTTTCTACCAATAGAAAACATATATTTTTTTCCTTCTTGTTTGCAAACTGCTTCAGCTGTATTGATTAATAATTCAATAGCTTCTTTTCTATCTGCATCACGGTACTTAGGATTAGATACAATCCATTCTAATAACACTGCATCAGAGTTAGTAAAATAAATAAATCCTGCTACAATTGGGGTTTCGCCTTTCTCTACAATTAAACCTCCGGTTCCATTGTTTGGTAAAAAAGACTTAGGGATAGCTACCCATTTAGGCCAAGCTTCCCACCATTCTACTAAAGTATCCCAATCAGATTCCTTTAGTGTTCGTATATTTAATTTCATATAATTATCTGTTTATGTAACTACTACCTACTGAGAATAACTGTTTAGGTCCTTTTTCATCAGTGGTCGCATCAGTTGTAAATGTAACTGTAGTATAAAATGCTTTAATTCCAGTTTCACGAAGTCCATCAAATATTACTTCTCCTGGACGTGGACCTGAATTATTTTTTATTGCTGCGTAATAAGTATTTTGTTTTCTATCAAAACCTGCTCTATAAGGAATTCCATTTTCAATATACACTCCTTCATCATAACTATAGATACGTTGAGCGGTATCTTGATAGTTGACTCCAGTTGGTGTAGGACCTGTAGGATCTGATATAATATTACTATTATTTACTTCCCATCCATTACTTCCTTCATAACTTATAGTTTTAAAAGTTTTTATTCTAGTAGGATCTGGATTAAATACAAATGTTACTTGAGATGGATTATATTCTTTATAAAACTCATTATAATCATTTGTTTGATAATGCTTCCATATTCTTGCATCATACCAACTATATAAATTACCTACATTACTTTTAAAATCTTCAGGTATATAAGTATAAAAACTTACCCAACCATTAGAAATTTCATCAAATGCTAATGTAGATTCTGTAATTCCTACTACTGGAACTCCTGGACAACCTGGAGGATTTTGTAAAGACAAAGTATAATTCTTATTATATACATCGTAAACCCCCTTAATAACTCCACTTGCACTATTAACGTTTCCTAATTCATCTCTAAACCAATCTATCATTCCATTGTTAGAGATTTCTTCTATTCCACTTGCTCCTAATCTTAATACTGCACCTCTATCTTTATCAGTCCAATATTTATTATATCCATATACCGCAAAAGAACCTGGATCATTTGATATTCCAAAGTTTCCTTCAAAAGCTTGGACTTGTCCAATTACTAGATTAGTACTAGCTGTTACAGGTTGACCTTCAGCTGTATAAATAGCGTCTTTATCTATTAAAGCCCTGTTTACTTTTCGCTCTTGTAATATAATTAAGTTAGTATTTTCAGAATATAATTTTTGTATAGTTCCACTTATTGGATCTACTGTTCTTGTAATATCTTCACCTGTAGGAAATTGATTAGTATTATTAATACCAGTTCTAGAATTAAATACTCCTGAATAAATTAAAGAATTTCCTCTTATTTGTAAATCTGGATCATCTTCTACTATATAAGCTTTTACACCGAAGTCTACTGTAGTATTATTATATCCACCACGTATTCTAGCTTCTTCTATATACCAATCTTCATTTACATTTGGCTCAACATAACCATCACCTCCATTATCTCTAGTTGTACCAAGAGTAGTGCCAGGATAGTTTTTCAATCTCTTCAACCAAAATGAGTTAAAATATGATACTTCAAGTGTAATTGCCATGCTATATTATTATTACTTGTTTTTTTAAATTCTTACTAAGACCCTGTACAATTACCGCATAGTCCTCCAATCGCTCCACTTACTGATGATCCTTCATGAGCATCCCAGAAATCTACTTGAAATGCATTAGCTGCTGCTTCTCCAGTTCCACCTGGTCCTCCTACCCCATTGTTTCTTACCGCATATTCTCCAGGTGAATCAAAGAAATATAGGAAACAATTTATTGTATCTCCTAAACCAGCGGTAGATAATGTTGTTGTTGCCGGTATTGCTACTCCAGGACTAGTTGGAGAATCTGCTGGATCTCCATTAGCAATAGCTGATGGTACAGCTGCTTGCCATGTTCCGCTTGGTGGTCTGTGAATAATAGTATAATCTGTAGTTGTTATATCTGGTATTGTTGCACCTACTCTTAAAAGTTTAACTTGTATAGCTAAAGTTCCTTTGTCTAAGGTAGCATTTTGAGCTGGTAAAGTTGCAGGTACACATACAGTATTATCATAAGTTGTTCTTGCTGCTACATTATAAAAAGCTAAACCTTGTTGAAAAGGATTTCCTGTACCCCATGGATCTTCTCCTACTAAACCATTACCTGACTCTACTGAAGTATAGGCAGAATAAGCTGGACTATTAGCTATAAAATAATCTTGAGTTCCAGTTCCTAAAGTAGAAGCATTAGAAAAACCTTTTGTTCCAAAATAAAACTCAGCTGGATGCCCTGAATTTACACCACCCATTCCTGAAGTGTTACCTCCACCGTTAGCTAATCCACCACTACCTGATATACCCGCATACCAACCACTTGATCCTCCTGGAGAGTAATAAGTAGTTGCTGCACAAGCTCCATTCCACAAAATACCAGATGTTACTGTATATGGATCTTGATTAATAGGTGCTGGTGTTCCCGACATATAATCATCACTACTTGCAAGTGTTGGTGATTGTCTACAGCTAAATGGATACCCATCACTACCTGAACAAATAGTTCTTGGAGTTGAAGGTGTTCCAAACTGGATAAAGAATGTTCCTCCTCCAATTAAGGTTTCTGGCGTTGTAGTTAAAGGACATGTTCCACAATCTTTAGGGGCTATAAAAAAATCATATAATGTGTCTGGTTTCGGAGCTACTTGACCTATAATAGTTGAATCCCATGATAACTCTCCACTAGAACAATCAACACTCCATATTTCTCCATAATCTGGTATAACTGCTTTACCTAATTCCCAAACTAAATTTATTGTAGAACCTATACTGCTTCCATTATCTCCTTTAAAATCACCATAAATAGTTGTAACCAACGGAGGATTTGCTACATCTAATGTTCCACCTGGAGGAATTATATTTAACGCAACATCTTCAAACCCAGTATAATTAGGTCTATAATTTAATAAACTTATTACTTGAGCATTAGTTAACGTAGTAACTAATGGACCATCAATTGTAGGAATAGTGGCAGTATAAGAAATAGTATAAGTTCTAATATTAGAAGTTATATTAAAATCAGTAGGTAGAATATTTAATTCTAAATTCCATATTCCTCCTCCTAAATTATTTAAAACAAAAGGACATGTTGGATCTGCAGGATCTACCGCGTAACTTGTAGCATTATTATCTACAATACTTAAAACTACAGCTGTTGCGCTAGGTTGAACTGTACCATCAGCATCTACAAAACTAAATCCATTTACTGCGCTAGCACCAATAATATCACTTTCATAAAAATCTCCTACACTTTCTGTTACTCCGTCTACTCCAGTAAAACTTAGTCTTACCTCATCATTAAGTGTTACAAAATTACCTGATGTAGAAGTTTCATAATATAATTCTAAATTACTTTCTACTGGTTCAGTTTCTGAAATACTTAAATACGGAGTCATGCATTCTATATCATTAGCAACAGTATTATCTGCAACCTCACTTACTCTAGCTCCTAATGTTGCTAATATATCAGGGTTTAAATTAGGTTGTGATTCTTGCACGCCTATAGTTATAACTCCGCCTAAAGGATTCTGATCTATATTGAATATACTAGCTAAAGCTCCTGGTTCTCCCCAAGCTACTTGAGGTGCTGCGATTGATTCATTAACATTTGCTGTGTTAGAATAAGGACCTTGTATAGCGGAACCTCCTGGAGATGAATTGCCGGGTGTAAAAGGAACATTAGCTACTTCTAAACCACCTGTTCCTACTGGTGCTATAGTAATTACTTCATCTTTAAATCTTCCAGGAAAATATTGACAATTCCATGGGTCTTGTCTTAAACTCCAATAAGGACCTATTCCAGTTCCACCACTCTCATTATTAATATCAGGGTTATTTACTCTTCCATATAAGTTAACTGATGCGGCAAATTCTGTATCTAAAGGTCCTACTTCTTGTAGATCTCTAGGAAGTTTATTTATATTGTCACTAAACACTGCGGTTAAAGCTAATTTTCCTGCAGCTTTTTGTTCTATAACTGGATACCCAGCGATAAATCCTGGTAAAAATACATTATAATATTCTTGTTCTTGTTGTTTAATAGCTATTTTATAAGATAACCATCCTAATACATTGGGAGGATATACGGTTAGTTGAATAACAGCATCAGTGTTACCACATTTTACTACTACTAGTTGTCCATCTGTATATCCAGTTCCCGCCTCTAATATTCTTATACCAGTAATACCACCACCTCCATCTACTGCTGTAACTTCTACTTCTAGTCCAGTTCCTTGACCAGGTCCTTCGCCAGTAATTCCATTATCATATATACAAGTACATATATCTCCCACTGCATATCCAGTACCAAGAACAGTAACAGTTATAGCATCTACACTAGTATCAGCATAAGCTTTATACAACCCAGGTTCACCTGTACCTGGGGTAGAGATTACTGAAGTTATAGGATTATTCAGTCTTACTCGTAAAACACTTCCTAACCATTCATAAGTAGATACATCATTTCCAGCTAAAGTTCCTGGTATATCACTAATTTCTTCCCAAGTTTTATAAGGAACATAAATAGTAGAACCATCTACATTTGGTACATCATCATTGACTGAAAGAATAACACTAGATTGTCTTCCATATCTATCACCTAAAATCCAACCAGCTTGATAATTTCTATTTTGTTTTAAAGTATGATTAGGGTATTGTATATAATTATTGTAATTAATAGATTTATCCGCTCTAAATACTCCATAATCTAAATTATCTGGTGGAGTATGACCTTCTACGTAATTTCCATAAACAATTCTATTAGCTATAATTTCTTGCCCTAAAGCTTTGATAGGAACCCTATCATAAACTCTAGTAGTTTGGCTTTGAGGTAAGGTTTTATAAGGTTTTATAGATTTATAATCATAAGTAAAATAAAATTCTGTAGTAGATCCACCTACTCCTGAAGGAATAGCTTTTACATAATCAGCGAATGAAGCTGCTTTTGACACCGGAATAGTATCTACAACTCTAGTTATTAAACTATCAGATTCCTTATATAATATATCAATTTCTTTTATTTGATAATCTTCTATTAAACTATCTATAGCGTCAGTTGCTGTTGCACCTCCTAAAGGAAAAGGAATTTGTAACCCAATATTATCTATTCTATTTTCAAACCAAGATAATATGGTAGAAGTATAAGCATCAATCATATCCTGTTCTGTAGGATTACTTCCCATACCAAAAAACCCATATTGTTTAGGAATATAACAAATTTGGGTAAAGGGAGCACTTATAGAATACTCATTATCTACATATTTAAATCTATAACTAAATCTAACAAATTTTTCTTCTATTAAATCTGGATCTCCTTTAAATAGTGAGTCGTAATTAGGATTGGCCGATACTCTAATATTTTCACCACCAACAACAATAGGTCCAAAATCTTTAGTTAAACTAAATGTTAAAGTTCCAGGAGTACCTGGTGCAATAGCGTTTATAGATTGAATTCTTATATCATCATTTATAGTTATTCCTATATCCGTACTAGTAATTAAATCTCCTACTACAGGAGTAGGTTGAGGTCCTGTAGTCGTAGCATTATCAAAATTATATACTACTATAACTTGATCTCCTGCTAATACCGTACCTGGTAACATAGCTCCAGCTAAAACTGTATCAAATCCATTATCTGCTAAAGTATTAGATTCATTAGTCATTGTAGGACGACTAAAACTAAGGTTTAAAGTAGCAACTGGATTAACAGGTTGTTCTAAGAAATTATTATATATAGTTACATCGTTACCAGTTATATTTATTACTTCCCAGAGTTCTTCATCGGTTTGATCAGTAAAACCAGTTACTAAATCTCCTGGTTCAATTCCACTAACATCATTCATTGTCAACACATATCCTCTAGAAATAGCACCAGGTAAAACAGCTATTACTCCACTATTACAGAGCTGAATAACCCTGTTAAAAACCAAAGGAGTTTCATAAGGATAATATTTAGCTACTGAAATTTGATCTTCATTCGTATAATATGTAGGCCAATAAGTACTTGTAGGGTTTGCTTGACCTATATTTATACGTCTAGGTTGATTTCTATTATCAGTCCAAAATAATAAATTTTCTATTTTATTTATACCATAAATTCGATTAGTAGTAGAAAAATTTAAAAAAGATCCTCGCGCTAATAAAGTTACTTGATTATTTACAGTATCATAAGAGTGAATCATGTTAGCGTACCCAATTACTACTTCTTTACCTACTACCAATGCTACATCAGCACTTAAGGTTATTTCTGCTGCATCAATATCTATTACTAATGCATCATTGCTAGGATTAGAACCGTCTGGAATTTGAAATAACATTCCTACTTCTATTCCTAATGTGGTACAATCTAAAGCATTTCCTAAACTATCTTCTAATGGGACTTTAAATGCAGTACCAGCCAAACCTGAATAAGTAGTTATATCTCTAGGACATAATGTATCAGGGTCTGTAACTCCTGGTCTACAAACTGGATTATGAGAAGTACTCATAAAATAAAGAGTGTTATTAGTATCATCACTAAAACTTCCTATTACTTTTGCGGTATATCCTAAATCTAAATTAGGAGCTATTAATCCACTATCATATCCAGTAAGAAGTGGAGTCCCAACCACATTAGTTCCTTTTATGTTCTCAAATTCACCAACATCAGATCCTTCAGATCTACTAATTTGTAGATTTACAGCATCTCGATATTCACCATTTGGTACTAGTCTATCATCTAAGTCTTTATTCATCTTAGATTTTAGAAAGGTATTTTTAATTTCTGGCATAGTTTATCTTTTTATCCACTTGGATTTACCTCTCATTACTTGTACTATTTCATCAAGTTTAATGTTAGATAGTCTTATTTTTGCATTCCTTAATTTAGCACTCGCTTCTCTCTTATATCTTTGTACTATATACTCCGGTTGATTAACTCTACCACTTAATATAGCGTGGTTTAGATAAGCGTAGATAGCATCTTCAGCTAGTTTTGGTACTCTACTATCTAAATCATAAGCAAGTCCATCTGAGATGTATTCTAATATTATCAATCTTCCTCTTAAATTACTAGAAAAAGATATTTTTCCTTCTCTTTCGTTCATAGTAAACCATCCATTACGTTGAGCATATTGAGGTTCCATTCCATATTGTTCACCCCATCCCCAATACCAATAACCACCATAACCCCAATTATAACCCCACCAATCTAAACCTTGATTGTATTGAGCAAAATCATAGTTTTGACTTATAAGATTAGTATTAGCTTTACTCCAAAGATCTTCTGTAATAGAAGTTCCTTCAAGGTTTTCTCCAAAATTGTCTTGTGTTGGAGTTCCTTGATTGTCTTGAAGTGGAATATTATAAGGATTATCCGTCAAATTATTAGCGGGATATATAATTCTTTGTACACCTAATGAATCAATCCATGACATACGTACATAATTAACGTAATCTTGAGGAATTATTACGCTTAAACTAGGTGGAATATTTAATTCTTGAGATTTAACTGATTTTAAAGTATCGTAACTAAATTCTTGTAAAGCTCGCTTAGCATGGAAAATAATATCAGATCTATTAACTCTTGGTACTAATTTATCTTGACCTACAAAACCTACAATATAGTTATTTACTACATCTCCTAAAGTTGCATATGCGTAACTTCCATAGTTTTGTTCTGTAGTCGTACCGTATGCGTCTCTATTTCCATAATTTCCACCATCTAATTTTTTTAATTGACATACTAAAACATTATTTTGAGGTAAAGGGTTTGGTACACCTAGTATTTCTAATGTAATTCTACTATCTCCATTGCCTAATATTTCTAAAGTATATTCTGTAATATATTCTGTATATGTTAAACCATCAGGACTCGAGTAAAGTTTAAAATTATTTAAAGCATAACCTACTTCAGTAGGATCCCAACTACCTAATTCTAATTCTTGATCAAAATTAAAATTAAAAACAGATTGTCCGCCTACGGCTTCTACTACAAATCCCTGCGCGCCCGCGTAATATTGTCTATTAGTGTCGGTGATTAATCCACCATCTGGTGTTGTATTCATTTATTAACTTTTTTCTTTATTATCTTCAGCAGCAACACTTTGTGACGCTACTTGTACTATTGTTGGGTCACTTATTATAATTCCTGCATATGCTAAAATTCTCATTATAATTTCTACTTGCTCTACCACATCTAATTCAAAATTAGTAGAACTAGTCGCACTATATATAAATTCCCCTACTGTTCCAGTTGTATAATTCCATACTACATCAGCGGGTTTTCTTAAATAAGTTATAGTTACATTATCCTGTATACTAGTAGGATGCATGTATAATAAATCATTCTCATAATTATATAATGGAAAATTTTCAGTTGGTTGAGTTAACGGGGAAAGTAATAATTGTGCTAACTCATTTCTCTGCACATATTGTGCTGGTTTAAAATCTTTATAAAGAACTGTACCTAATCTATAAAAATCACTTGGAAATAATTGTATTACCAAAGTACTACCTAATATAGGAGCTACAGTCATTGTAAGTTGATTTCCACCCGCATTCCAAGTGTAATCTACACCAGCTGCTTGTACTACTCCATCTAATAAGACGGTTACTTGAGCTCCATTAGATTGAGCTGTAGTCCATGCAGTTACATTAAATATAGTATTTACACCATCAATAGGTGGATTACCTACAAAAGTTTCTACTACAGTAGGAGTAGTACTCACGGTAGGTAAGGTAAAATGAGGACCTACATAGTTCGCAAGTCCACTGGTTTGGAAGAATTGTAATTTTTCTTCAATATTTTTTATATGGTTAGCATATTCAGTATCATTCTGAGGGCTTCTATACTGTTGATTTAAATCACTAGCATATGCTTCAAACATAGTTAATTGAACTTGAGTTGCTACTTTATTGAACTCGTCAGGAGTCATATAACCTCTTTGTTGTTGGTTAAGTATTAACAAGACGGTTTTATAAACTATATCTACGTTTACTGCCATTATATTTTTATTATTTAATATAAAGGCGGACGAATCCGCCCTTATTATTATTTGTTATTGTAGTCTTTTTTCAATAGATTTATATACATCTATTCCTTCATCTGTTTTAAACCACGCAGCTAGTGCTGAATATGGGTTTTCATCAAATGGAACAGTTAAAAGCTTTCTATCATTACTACCCCAATGTACATATCTTTGATCTTGCGATACATAAATAATGTTATTTTCTACCGCGTTTATTGCAAAGTTTCTTAATTGTACATTTTCGTCTGATGCTAAAGATAAGAATAATCTTGGATTTCTTTTAGCAAACAATAATAAATCTCTTCTTAATTCTTTAGAAGACATTTTATTTACTTTAGATCCTTCCTCTACTCTTACAATAGCTTCAGCTGCATCAATATCCATGTTAAATGCCACATTCAATGCTTCAATTTCCCATTCTATATTTTCTAATTGATCTTCAGCTATTCTATGTGGAATATGCTCTTTAAATCTTCTATTTTTCATAGGGTGATATAAAGTTAACAATTTCTGCAAAGCTACATCTTCTTTGGGTACAGTTAAAACTCCATCTCTAAATGTGATATGTCCTAATGTTGCTTCTCCTTTTTGTTCATCAACAAATGGTGAAGATTGATTAGTAGCATATCTTAACTCTCTTTGTTCTTGTTTTACCGGATCAAACCATAACAATGGATGTCTTCTAGTATGTTTACTTGTAATAGTAAGAGTTAATGGAGATTTATTTCCTGTAAGTATATATGTTCTAGGTTTTACTTCCCAGTCAGGCTTTTTAGCAATAACTGGTTTTACTTTTGTAACAACAGGTTCTTTTACTGGTGCTACGTAGGTAGTTTCTTCAACTACCATTTCTTCTGTTTTCTTTTTTGCCATAATAT
>Ga0080013_1002325_pt1 | contig 22561 bp, 47 predicted proteins | sample ETNvirenome_6_85_FD_69236 | JGI IMG/M metagenome (GOLD analysis project Ga0080013, IMG submission 69236) | Marine viral communities from the Pacific Ocean - ETNP_6_85 (SPADES assembly) (version 2) | ecosystem: Environmental > Aquatic > Marine > Oceanic | place: Pacific Ocean | collected 2013-06-19 | reverse complement strand
TGGTGGTCACGACCCATTGTATGCACCACAATCAAAAGAAGACTCTGATATATTTAACAGGTTTGTGTTGGCTGGATATAAATTAGTACAGACTTGGAAAGGTTTTGTATATCATATGACTTGCAGAGGTAGTAGATTTGCTGATGGTGCTAAGAGAAATCCAACTGGTGAGGTGTTTATGAAGAACAGAGAAACGGATGAGTGGTTACAACAGAACCAAAGAAGTACTCGTAACTTTATTCGTAAGTGGGGACACTTTGTTAAACACGATGCTCTGATGAAACCAATTATACCACCAAAGTATGATGTAGGGTTTGTAGTTAAGAATTGTAATTATGAAACATTGTATGAGTTAGAACCTTGGTGTTCGACAATTTATACAGATTGGGGATTGGATAGTTATGGAAGTTCTAAACCATACATAGAAGAAGAACAAAAAAATACTATGATTGATTTAAAAGAAAGAGTTAAATCAATAAGAGATGATGTACCAGATAATGATATAATTGTTGAGTTTGATGTTAAAGAATTTACACCACAACAATTTAATTATATAGCACAATTATCAGAGATACTCGCCAATGATGAAGAACTTGAAGTTGGTGAGTTTGATTTAGGAATATTTAAAATAACAGTTAACAAGATAAAAACATATGAAAAAGAAAACATACATAATAGCTGAAATAGGAATCAATCACAATGGTGATTTGAACATAACTAAACAATTAATTGACATAGCAAAAGTGGCTGGTTGTGATTCAGTTAAGTTTCAGAAAAGAAATCCAGATGTGTGTGTACCTGAATCTCAAAAATCTGTTATGAGAGACACCCCCTGGGGAAGGATGACATATCTTGACTACAAACACAAGATAGAATTTGGTAAAGAAGAATATGATGAGATAGATAGATATTGTAAAGAAAGAGGTATAAGATGGTCAGCTTCACCGTGGGATTTAGATAGTTTAAAATTTTTACAGGGGTATGACATCCCATATATAAAAATACCTTCAGCATTACTAACGGATGATGATTTGTTACAACATTGTAGATATTCTGGTAAAAGAATAATCCTATCTACTGGAATGAGTACCATAAGTGAAATAGATAAAGCAGTTGAGACAATACATAACTGTGATTATGCATTATTACATTGTAACTCTACATATCCAGCACCAAATGAAGATTTAAATTTAAATTGTATTAAAATGTTAAAAGATAGATATAATTGTGAAGTAGGATATAGTGGACATGAATTCGGATTGAGTACTACAATTGCTTCTGTCTGTTTGGGTGCCACAATCATTGAAAGACACATCACTTTAGATAGAACCACGTGGGGGACTGACCAAATGTGTTCGGTTGAACCTCAAGGTTTGATTAAATTGGTTAGAGGGATTAGAGAATTAGAAGATGCATTAGGTGATGGTGTTAAACAAATTACTGAAAAAGAAAAAATTATTAGGGAGAAACTAAGAAAATGAAATGTTTAGTCACAGGAGGTGTAGGATTTGTGGGCACCAACTTAATCAAAAGGTTGTTAAGAGATGGACATGAAGTTACATCTATTGATAATTATAGTACAGGTTATACAGAAAATGAACAAGAAGAATGTCATTACATACATGCAAATGTTCAAGATATGGAATTTTGGGGGAGAAGATTAGAAAAACAAGATATGACACCAGATGTTATATTTCATATGGCAGCTCTAGCTAGGATACAACCATCTATAAAAGAACCATATCCTGCAATAGAAGCTAACTTTAATGGAACTTTAAATGTATTAGAATATGCTAGAAAGAATAATATTCAAGTTATATATGCCGGTTCAAGTACCAAACATCACGGAGTGTTTAAGAGTCCTTATGCTTGGTCTAAATTTGGTGGAGAAGAGTTGTGTAGACTATATAGTAAAATTTATGATTTAAACACTACGATTTGTAGATTTTATAATGTATATGGAAAAAGACATATTAGAACTGGTTCTTATGCAACTGTTCTTGGTATATTTGAACATCAGTTTTTAAGTAACATACCAATAACTATAACGGCCGATGGAGAACAAAGAAGAGATTTTACTCATATTGATGATATAACAGAAGCTTTAGTTAGTTGTGTTGGTAAAGATTTTAGAGCTGAAGAATTTGAGTTGGGTAGAGGTAAGAATTATTCTATAAATCAAATAGCAGACATGTTTGGTGAAGATTACCCAAGAGAATACATATCAGAGAGACCAGGTGAATATCCAGAGACACTTGCAGATTTTTCAAATGCAGAAGAAAAACTTGGTTGGAAAGCAACTAAAGATATAGAGAATTATGTAACCAAATGGTTGGAGGAAAACAAAAATGTATAAGATAGGAATAGTAGGTAATGGATTTGTAGGTTCATCAGTGGCTTTTGGATTTTCACCACAATGTGGTTGTGATGGTATAGAGTTAAAAATACACGATAAAGATGAAACTAAATCAATAAATACTTTAGAACAAGTTGTGAATGAATCAGATTTTATCTTTGTGTCAGTCCCAACACCATCAAACTTAGACGGTTCTATGAATTTAGATATAGTAGAGGATGTATTTGATGAAATGAATCAGTTAAATTATAGGAATGACAACATATTTTTATTGAGGTCTACAGTCACCCCTGGGACTACGAGGAAAATACAAGAAAATTGTAAAAAATTAAATATTGTATTTAATCCAGAATTTTTAACTGAAAGGTCTGCTAAATTTGATTTCATAAATCAATCACGATTCATACTTGGTGGAGAGTGGGAAGATACAACAAAAATCGCTCACCTATATCAATGGAGATTCGGAAAAAATATTCCAGTTATACAAACAGATTATCAAACAGCTGAATTAATTAAATATATGAATAACTGTTTCTTTGCTACTAAAGTGTCATTTATGAATGAGATGTATCAGATAGCAGAAAAATGTGATGTTGATTGGGAAACTGCTATTGAGGGTTTTGTAATGGATGGTAGAGTAGGACATTCACACCTATCTATTCCTGGACCTGATGGTAAGTTTGGATTTGGTGGTAGTTGTTTCCCCAAAGATATACAAGCAGTCATTAACTTTGCTGAGAAATTAGGTTTAGAACCAAATGTCTTAAAAGGAACTTGGCAAACAAACTTAAAAGTGAGACCCGAAAGAGATTGGGAAGGATTGAAAGGTAGGGCTGTTGTCGATGACTAAAGAACAAATTAAAAAAAGAATAGGTTACTTGAAGATGGAACTAGCTCACCACAGACATCACGATGGTTGGACACTAAAAGGTATGGAAGAAGAACTTAAATCTTTGGAGAAAAAATGTCAAATGTAAATCCATACGATTGGGATAATGAAAGGGAAGAGAGAAAAAGGGACAGACGCCGCAAGAAACGTAAACAGAGAAGAGAAAACAAAAAGAGGAAAAGGAAAGAAAAATGGTAAGAAAGATTATTTTATATATATTTATATATGTATTATGTGTTGGATGTGAGAATAATATATATGGAACACACAATCATGAATGTCCTGAAAATGGATGTTTTCTTGAATTAGATGTTCCAGATTTAAATGAAGATTCAAATGGTTATCACCATTTAGAGTGGGTGGATGGAACTATTCAGACATTTACTAGAATTGAGGCATATGTCGGTCATAGTTATGAATTTGTTGGATGGACATCAAACACATATTTTGGTGGTTGCACTTGGGGGTATTGTGAACCTGTGGGTGTAGTGAATAATTCAAGTTATTCAGATACAGATGGAATAGCTTACACAATGATGGGGGTTTATAACGATAATATTGGTGATACAGTGGTAATTTATTGTGGTTACTATTATATGACAACTCAATATTTAGATTCAATGAGGATAATTATAGATGAATAAATTAGGTCCATATATAACAAAACTTATGACAACAGTTCTTGACTTTAAAAAAGAAAATTTTGTGAGGGACTTGGCTCTTGGAGAGTTAAATAGGTTAAAGGTAAACATAGAAGAATTTGTTACAACAAATAAACTTCCAGACGAGAAGGAAGAAAAATCAGAAAAACAATTATTACAGGAGGACAAGAAAAATGTCAAAGATAAGTAGAGAAGGTTATGAACAAATAAAAATAATCAAGAATGCACTTGATTCAATATTTGATAAACTTGAAAAAAGTGGAACTTTTAGTGAAGTTCAAGAAGAATTTGAAGCGATTGCAGGTATAGTAGAACTTAGTGGAACTTGGGAGGAGGTAAAATAATGACACCAACAAATGATCCAGCAAATGATAGATATCACCCACCTGGAAATCTAAGTGCGGATTTTGAAAGATACAAATTTGGTGACCTTGAGGTCGATGAATTGTTTTGGCAAACAAACAATTGGCCACCTTTCAAAGGACCTGGAAATGAAAATATACCTTGGCGTAAAGTAAGTGCTACGGAAGGTAGAAATTTAAAAACTGAGACAAACCACACCTTCAGTTCAAACGCTATAGTTTGGCAAAGGGTATAAAGTGATTAACAGACCTATCAACATTCCTGGTAGGAGAAAAGTAGTCACTAAAAATATGATTTTGGAGGCACAAAAACACACAAAATCAAATATGGCAACCGCAAAATGGATGGGTATAACTTATAACACATATAAGAAATATGCAAAGTTATATGGAGTTTTTACTCAACATTTAAATCAAGAAGGTAACGGTATTAAAAAAGGTTTTGGTGTGAGGACTGTAAATGTAGAAGATATAGTTTTAGGTAAGAGACAACCACCACAAAGATGGTCACAATCAGTTGTCAAAGAAGAATTAATAGACAAGGGTTATTGGCAAGATGAGTGTTCTGTATGTGGTTATAATGAAGTTAACTTAGAAACTGATAAAGTGTGTCTTGGGATTGATTTTGGTGATGGTAACAGTAAAAATTGGTTATTAGACAATATAAGGTTATTATGTACCAATTGTTATTATTCATTCAATGCACATTTTCCAGGTTCAAAAAAGTTTTGTAAGTAATAAAGTTAGGAGATAAAATGAAAAACATAATAATATCAATTTTAACAATGATAATGATTATGAGTTTTGGTTATGGACATGATAAGGGTTACAGACATAATTATCATCATTGTCAATCACATAAAAACCCATGGAAGGTTAGACTTCAATCACATCAATACCACGACCACAACTCTTGGATGAAATCTAAATACTGGAAAGGTAAATACTTAAATGTGATGGGTGATCATAAACTTTTATGTGTAGATTATGAAAATCTATTAAAAGATTATGAAATGTTAGAACAAGACTATGAAAAAATGATGGAAGATGTTGAAACACAACAATCAACAGATACATCTCAAAATTAGACAGGGAGAAATTCAATGACTTTGGCTGACCATAAAGACAGAAAAATAAAAATAGGTGAAAGAGTTTGTGTTCAAGAAGATATTCCATCACCTGATGGTATGTTATATAAAAATACAATTGTAAAGGTGGATGAATATAATTCAAATAATAAAACTATTAGAGTTACAGACAGTTTAGGTAAAATTTGGTGGGTCAGTCCAAATCATGTAAGTAAGAGTTTTTTATAATGACTAAAAACCTACTTACCGAGAAACAGAAAAAAGAGTTAGAAAAGTTATCCCTCGCGATAAGACTTGAGGCTAAATCTGTGGTTAAAGACTACACCGACAATCCATCAGAAATGAGTGGTAGTGTCATTTCAATTCACGAAGATAGTCCATTTATGAGTGAAATGTATAAAGATGATTCGTGGAAACATGTCATCCATGGTTCTATAAAAGAAGGAATAGAAGCAGTAAAAAAGCTAAAAAAAGATAAAAAAAATACTTGACAAGTATGGCTAAATTGTTGTATATTTATATGTATGATAATTAAAGAATTCATATCAGAAACAAATAAAAATCAAATGATTACTATTTTACTAAAACACTATAAAGTAGAGAGTGTTAAAGTAAAATTAAAATCAATGAAAGACCATGCCAATTATGATGTAGATAGAGGTACATTAGAATTATCTACAAAATATAAAACAATTAAACCAAGTCAAATTAAACAATTCCTTATAACAATAATCCATGAAATCAGACACGCTATGGATGCCAAGAAATATGGTTGGAAAAGGTTTAAAGGTATGTATGAATACGAAATGAACTACCAAATATCTCAAAACAAAGATAAATACAAAGATAATAAGTATGAGATAGAAGCCGAAGATTTTGGACAAGATAATTGGAAGAAGTGGTACACCAAGTTTAAAAAAGAAGGGTTATTTTAATGCCATTTTATCGTAAACCAAAACCTGAAACAATGAGAAAAAATAGAGAAGAATTTAAAACTCTTTACACAGAAGAAATATCTTGGTTAAAAGAAAATATTCCAACTATTCAAGAGAATAAGAACAAGTTTTTGGTTGATATGTATACAATAATGGTTACAGGCAGTCGTAAGATTACACCTAAAATGGCATCTGCTATAAAGAATAGTATTGAGAAATGTAAAAACAATCCATTATATAACAAAGAATTAAGAGAAGAGGCAGGCGAAAAACTTAAACCTATATTAAGTAAAATTAATATGGTTATGGCTATGGCTGAAGCAAAGAATGATTATGCAGTAGATTTTATAAAAAGTGTAGATAAATATGTTAGGACTAATTACAGAATAACAAAGAAACAGATGGAAGGTCTCAACAAAGTATATAAACGAGTATCAGAAGATTTATTTGATAAAGGAGACAAAAATGACTAAACAAGAAATATTAGAAAGAATAGAAAATGTACTAAATCAACATATAGGTCCTGATTTAATAGGTGATTTAGATTTATTAAGACATGATTTAGAAAATGATATTATAGAGGAGTCTAAATAATATGAAACCAACTAAAAAGAAACCTGCCAAAAGGCGTGATGGTGGTAATCCAATGATTGATAAATTATTAAAATTAAAGTATCGGTTGAATGATGCATATAATTTGAGAGATATTGATACGAAAGATGAAAAACTATGGGTTATGGGACAGATATCCGCTTTAAGAGAAGGTGCTAGATTGGATACACATCAGATGAAACATGCAAATCAATTATGGAGAGCATACAGTACATAAAGGAAAACAATATGAGTAAAAAGAAAAGACAAGGAACTACACTTAAAGTGATAAAGGTACTCAAACATTGGGAAGATGCTGATTTCTTTGATTTAAAGGTAAAGAAAAAAGTAGCTAAACATATAATAGAAGAAATAGAAGAAGATTTCAACCCACCAGAAAGAAGGTTATAATGAATATCACAAAAAAAGTTATTGAACTTACAAGAGAAAATTCAAATAATATGAAATTAGGTAGTTCTGTAAGGGAATTAGTAGAGTCACTGAACATCAAGGACGAGAAACCAACTTACGTTTATGAAAGTCCAGATGGTGGTAACACCATTTATCGTAGAGAAAGTGGTAGTGATGAACGAGAGTTAGTAAAAAAAGGTGAAGACGTTTGGCCATTCAAGGTATAATAAAGTGGTTAGGAAATTTTTTTGGGTAACAAATATATATAAAGTATTACTTTAAGTGTTGTTACATATTGTTACAATTTAATTATTGACTTATGTTGAGGTTTTTTCGTATATTATAGTGTAATGAGAAAAGGAATAAATATGAGTTTGAATGTTTTAGTTTTAGATAGTGTTGGTTCTTGTGTAGATACCAACGGAGTTGTTTATCCACTTGATTCAGGCAGAACTCCCGATATGAGTGATGGTGTTCACATTTATGATACCACTAATGAATGGTGGGAAAATGTGAGTATGGATGATGCATTAGAGTTGTTTCCTTTCCTAGTGGAAACAGATTTGTATCACGAAGATGGTTATTTGATTTGGGCAGTAGATAGACTTAGAGTTGTTGAAGAAAGTTGTAATGAATATGTTTGTAGTGATTGGGCAACATCTTAATGGGTAAGAATGATAAATGTAGTAAGTGTGGTAAGATACCCGCAAAAATAGAGTATAAGGATAAAAAATATTGTACTTGGTATTGTGCCAAGAAAGGTTAAGATGAGTATGAATGAACAATTAGAATTAAATTTAGGAAAGTTATCACCAATTATTGATATGTTAGGTTTAACACCAAGACAAACCAGAATTTTAAAGGGTAAAAGTATTTGTACTATCGCTTGTTTAGTTAAAGTAAGTGAAGACAGTTATGGTAGTTTAAGTGCTTATGTATTAAGACATAAATTTTTTAATAGAAAAACACTAACTAAAATAATGGAAAAATTAGATGAGCTAGAAATAGCTTATAATTATTAAAAAGGATAAATAATATGATGAATAGAAAAAGAAAAAATATGGTTAATGAATTTGTAGGTTTTGCAAAACGGTGTAGTCTAAATAAAAATTCACTTAGATTTGAGGTTGTTAAACAATTAATGAGTGATCATAGTGAAAGTTATTCTATAGTTACCGAAAGAATTCTAAATGACATTTTTGATGGTAATTGGGGTACATATTATAAACTTCTTCCAGATGTTAATTGGGATAGTTATAGTATAGATGAACTTGAACTAACAGTTAGAACTCACAATTGTTTAGACCGTGCATTTGTGAAAACAATTGGTGAAGCTCGTGGTCTTACTTTTGAACAAGTTAAAAATATGAAAAATCTTGGTAGAAAAAGTTGGCAAGAATTACAAAATAAATTGTGGGGAGTGTAATAATGAATTGTTGTAGTATATGTAATAAAGATTTTGAAGGATTTGGAAACAATGCTCAACCAGTCAATGATGGTAGGTGTTGTGATGTTTGTAATGTTATGGTAATAAAACGAAGATTATTTGATATGCAAATGAGTGAAGGAGATAAATAAATGGAAGATGTGTTTGTAAATGAAGTAGCAAATATAGGATTGACTTTTGTTTGGGTGATATTGGGTGGAATTAGTATATATTTGTTGGATAAATATGTTTTTAATAGAAATAGGTATAAATAAAGGATAAAATAATATGGTAGAATTAACTTGTAAAGTGTGTGATGATACAGCAGTAGCTTGTGATGAGGATGTCGTAAGTGTTACTTGTAGTAGTTGTGTAAATGATATATTGATGGGAGTAAGCACAAGTGATTAATGGAATAAAACCAATGATGTCAACAAAGGCACAATTATCGAGGTTGGATATCGACAATTTTGAAGCAGCAATGAATAACCTGCTAACTAAACTCACCGAAAATGCTAAACCTTATGTTGCTAAGTTCAATCATATGCGTGATGTAGTATTCAAAACAGATGGTGGTAGAAAGTTTATAAAGGTTAAGCATTATACAACCTATAAGAGGGGGGATGCTACTTATCCAGATGCAAAAGATAAAGGTCGTATTCATTGTTTTGTAGATAAGACAACGGGTGATATATATAAACCTGCAGGTTGGAGAGCACCCTATACAAAAGGGAAGAATGCAGTGAGAGGTAACATATATGATCCCAATACATATCAAAAAACAGATTTGTATGGTGGTTGGTTATATCATAAGTAAGGAGAAATATGTGTGGTGTTGATATAGATGTATACACAGAAGATTGTGTAATATGTGGTTATGATACAGGTTATGATGGTTATGACAAGATAGAAGATAGAAAGTATTATGTTAAAGATAGAGGCCAACTATGTGGTTGGTGTTGGAAACGAAGAAATAGAAAAAGAGGAATAAAATAAAATGACTTACGAAGAAATAACAGCTAAGATAGAACTCATCAAAGGTAACTATCAGAATGGTAACATAGATGGTGAAGAGATGTGTGAAATGTTAGATGACTTATGTTGTGAGATAGAAGAGTGTGAAGACCCATTCTCTATGAGTGGTATAACTGATGACAGCATGCACTACCAATCATTCGAAGAAACTGATTTTACTGAGCTAAAAATAAATGACTAATTGGTTATCTAATAAGTGGAACCTGATAGGTATCTACGCTCTATGTTCTTCCCTTATAGGTATTATCCTGTATGAACAACTAACCTTTACGCAATTGGTGTTTGTTTATGTATTGATAGGTGTGATGGCACTAACTATATGGGTTATGGGTGTTGGCCGAGGTATGTATTTATCTACCGTAATGAGGCGTGAGATTGACGGATTCTTGGATATTTTCGAGGGTAAAAATGATAACAAGAAGAAATAGTGTGGATGTGTCCTTGATATATTGTAAAAATGGTATAGAGTGGTATGTAGTGGGGAAAAAAGGTGAATTTACATATTAGGTAGTATAACTATTGACGAATGATAATATATAACAGAGATAAAAACATAGAGTGCATACATATCACGAAATTATTTTTTTCCAAGAAAAGACTTGACACGAATGGGCAAAAAGGCCTATATTATAGCGTATGATACAATAGAATTGAGAGATACCCGCATACTTGATGAGCCTGACCTTCAGAGGGGCACCAGTCATCCAGTCCCTCCGGGTTCTCTCCTCATAATTAAAGGTTATATCGACTGCATGATGTTAATTCCTTTCTACATGTGGTCACTAGAGCCGTCCGTTTACTCCTTTTCGGGCGGCTCATTTTACATGTAAAGTGATACTTTAAGTGCTGTTACAAACTGTTACAATTTATTTCACGAATTCACTTGACTTATATTGGCTAAAAGCCCTATATTATAGTATAAGTTAGATGATAATAAAAGGAGATTTTAATGGCTAGACAGACTTTAACCCCAGATTTGATTGTTCGGATTGAGAAATCAGGTGTACGATTTAATGCTTGGGACACTGATGGAGTAAAAAGGACATCAGAAATTACGACTACTACACGAAAAAAGGCCTTCGAAGGTGATTATTTGTTGGGTCGTTTCGTTGGTAGGACAGGAAAAACCTTCTGGAGACGTGTTGATAACGTAGATGTTACACCAAGTACCCCAGAATCTACTGTTGAAGTACCTACCGATCACGCTGAAGTACTCAATTTTATACACTCTTCTTACTCATTAAAACCGCGTGGTTTGATGATGAATGAATTAAAGTGGAAATACTTGATTCGTTCTGCTGTAAGAGGTAAGAATATTATGATGACTGGTCCCGCCGGTTGTGGAAAAACTATGGCTGCAAAATCTGTGGTCAATTCATTAGACAGACCTGACTATTACTTCAATTTGGGAGCTACTCAGGATCCTCGCGGAACACTTATTGGTAATACCCATTTTGAGAGTAGTAAAGGTACTTATTTCTCAGAATCTTTATTTGTTAAGGCAATACAAACACCCGGTGCGGTTATCCTCTTAGACGAGTTATCCAGAGCCCATCCAGATGCGTGGAATATATTGATGACAGTATTGGATTATGGTCAGAGGTATTTAAGGTTGGATGAACAAGATAATCAAGCGACAATAAAAGTGGCTGAAGGTGTTACCTTTGTTGCAACTGCTAATATAGGTAATGAGTATACTTCGACTCGCGTTATGGATAAGGCCTTAATGGATAGGTTCACTATTGTTGAAATGGACGTGTTATCAGAAGGTGATGAGAATGAACTACTTAACTATATGTTCCCTAATGTAGACGCTACAGTAATAGGTAATGTAGCGAAGATAGCCACTTTAACACGAACTGAGTCTAATAGTGAAACGGCTCGTATTACTAGTGGTATTAGTACTAGAACAACTGTTGAGCTTTGTGGGTTATTATACGATGGGTTCAACTTAGAAGAAGCTAGTGAGGTTAGTATATACCCTCAATACGATAGTAGTGGCGGCGTGGATAGTGAAAGAACTTTCGTGAAACAAATCGTTCAAAAGTTCTGCGATGACGGTAGTAATGAGGACTTATTTAACGAAGAAGAAATAGCCGAAGCAGAAACTGTGGACTAAAATTTAAAAACAATCCCTTCATCTAACGGGGAGTCTAATTTAAGAGGCTCCCCATTTTACCTAACTTGAAATGGTTAATCGCGAAAGTTAAAGTAATACATGATGGGGCTCTGACCTGCACATATTTCGCTGGAGCTTTTTTGACATATAGCTAATTAACATATTATATAGGAGATATAAACTATGGAAGAACGTGACAAACAATGGACTATGGCTAGTCCACATAAACTAGATAGATGGTTAAACTTACTGCGTGGTGGTATAGATATGATGTTATTAATACTATGTGGTATACATGTATGTACTAATATAACATCTACTAATCCACTTGATGATGTGTGGTATGTATTATTCATGATATGCTTATTAAGAGTTATTGATGATGTGGATAAATAATTAAAAAAAGCGTTGACTTGTATATGATAATAGTCGTATATTAGCTTATAGTGGTGATTACGATAATCACCAACTATCCGATTAGGAATTGGTCAACCTAATTGGATATTTTTGAATGACCCCGTACTGCGGTAAATAAGGAGATTTATAATGAATAACAACATTGATAAATCTATAGAGACTCCAACAGATGTTCAACATCCTAAACGGGATATTATATCTGACTGGAAAATCGAAGGAGATTCGTTCAAACTCTGGAAAGGGCTTGTAAAAAACTCAGCATTAACTGCATTCAACATAAATGTTGAAGGTATTGACAATATCTTAGATGCAGATTCAAGAGATGGTTTTGTAGCATATTCTACATATCCTGATACTCATTCTGTTAGTAAACTTAATTTTACTGATTATGGTAGAGGGATGTCGAGGGATATTGTAAAAAATCGTTTTTTAACTTTTCCAAGAACAACTTATGATTATACATCAGATAGTATCGGAGCTAATGGTTACGGTATTAAAGGTATATCAATGAGATTGGGTTCTCTCGAAACAGTTATAACAAAAACATATAATGATAATAATTGGAGAATGTATAAATTTACTTTCTTTGACGAAGAGGGCAATGAATATATACCTAGTCAATTATATCAATATAAGAAAAGTGGTAAAGTTAAAACCATAGATGATATGTTAGATTACACATATGTAATTCAAGATATAATATCTATGAAGGTAACTGAATATGTTATAGATATAGATACTGTTAAACATTATGCTAAAGGTACTAACCTACACGAACAAGAATCTGGTACTTGGATTAGTATTCATGGTATGAAAGATAATGGTGTTAAACTTACAGCAAATGATCAGAATATAGTTTATGAATTCAGTAAAGTATATTATGGTAATGTAAATCAAGTAAAGTTACATCTTTCATTTAATGGAAGCAATTTTGGTTTAGTTAGACCGATGAGATATCCTGTAGCGGATGAAGCATATCCAAGTTCTATTAAACACTTAAAAGAATTTCCAACTATTGTGGTTGATGATTCTGGTAATGTTTATGATGCTTATTATATGTATAATTTATCACCAAAACACGAAAGTGATAAAGTTGATAATTACCACAATACAGTTAATAAACAAGAGCGTTTTATTAATATGAATAGTAATACAGGTAAAGATATCCGTATTGATCAACAAGTAATTACTATCTTTGATAATAACATGCGTTCAATTGGAAGTTATACTTTAAAGGGTAACCAACAATTTTACGGTGATGCTCATAATGGTTTAAATATCTTTTTAGTAGCAAGACAGAAATTAAGAAATCTTGATAGGTTTAAGTTTCTTGGTTTTTCTAATAAAGAAGAAATCAAGTCAATAAGAAACTCTATCATAGGTATCTTAAAAGAAGATATGGATAATAATCAAGTTTATAAGAACCCAAATGCGGATAAAGATAAACGAGAAGAAGTTTCACAAGTACAGGAGTTATTTAGAGATATCTGCAATAACCGAGATAACTATTTATCTAGATGGCAAGAGTTAGTTACAGATAATATCGAAGATATTCGTGTAAAAACTGCTGCAGTTAAAAATCCAGCTAATTACAATGCTGAAGGAACTGCACAAATGGGTACTTCTACAGATGTAAATCAGATTGATGCAGTATTTTATCCAGATGGTTCTACTCCAAGTATCATACTTGAAGCAGAGAATAAAGATAAAATATCTTCAAAGGATCATTTGGAGAAGGTTAATCTTTGGTATGATGAAATCATACAAAAGGGTAATCAACCTGTAGAGTGGATTGTATGGCTTACTAAACGACATACTTTTGAGAATCGTCTCAAAAAACTTATGAGTAGTAAACCAACAACTAACAAACACTTCAAAGGTTTTATTTTAATGCCTTGGAAAGATTTCTGGAGAGATAATCCAAAAAATCTTAAAACCAAAATTGTTAAAGTGAAATCTGTAAAGTAACAAAATGAAAAGGGTATTAATACTATTAATAAGTTTAGTGTATGCAGATGTATTTGAGGGTTATACTCTCTATACATCTGATTACCCTCATGTTACATATCTCATTGATAACGATTATAATATTATCAATCAATGGGAGACAGAATGTCAAGGTAGTACTGCATCTATGGCTTATCTATTATCTGATAGTACACTTATATATCCCTGTAAACAAACCAGTCCAGTTATAAGTTCTGTAGCTGCTTCTGGTGGTAGAATAATTAAATATAATTGGAGTGGTGATGTATTATGGGATTGGAATTGTGATTGGGAATATCAGTTACATCACGACATAGAACCTACACCCACTGGAACTATACTTGCTGTTGCTATGGAAGATATAGATGGGTTTAGACCTGATGTAGTATTAGAGATAGAACCTGTTGGGTTGAATGATGCTAACTTGGTATGGAGTTGGAAAGTATCTGAACATATGAGTGAAGAGTTAGATAACCCTTATACCTTTTATTCACACGCAGGATATAATCAATTGGATTGGAATCACTTTAACGCAGTTAGTTTAAATGAGTATGGTAATATATTATTATCTTCTCGTAATTGGTGTGAGATATATGTTATAGAGTGGGGTGGTCATGGAGATTTATTATATAGGTGGGGAAACCCACAAACCTATGGTGGAATAGGAGAACAAATATTCTTTGCACAACATGGAGTTAATCAGATACCAATAGGATATCCTGGTGAAGGTAATATAATTGTATTTAATAATATGAGCAATCAAGAAGTAGAGAATGGTAGTTCTATTATAATGGAATTTACACCAAACCTTGAAACACTTGAAGGTGAGATTGTATGGACATTTGAAGAAGATTTCTATTCACCAAAACAAAGTGGTGCGTTTAGATTACCTAATGGAAATACCTTTGTATCTGTTTCACGGGGTGGTGATATGTTTGAGGTAACATACGATGGGGAGATTGTTTGGGAACATCAATCAGATGGATTAAATAGAGCACAAAAATATAGTTTAAATTATCTTAGTATACTAGGTGATGTGAATGGTGATGATATAATTAATATATTAGATGTTGTTATAATTGTTGGATATATTTTAGAAAATTTACATATTACAAATGCAGATTTAAATAGAGATGGAGTGGTTAATGTATTAGATATAGTTGTGTTGATTGGAATTATACTAAATATTTAATAGGGGGTGACTGGTTTCGACTGGTAGATTTTTGACATAGAGTGCAAGTAGTGTGATTCACTTACGAATCAACACGCGATAGTTGGCAACAATTATCAAATGGCAATGGCGTAAGGTCATTTCCCATCACTCCTTTACTCCGATAGAGGATTAAGTGGTGTCATATCGGAAGACCCTCTTTTTATGAATTGTTTGAGAGCAAATTAGAACCATTCAGTCCTTGATAATAGACTGGTAAATATCATCTGAACTTTGTCAGAGTTGAAAGTAAACTGAACAAACTTGTAAATGACTTTATGTAGGAGACTGTTAGGACGGGAGTTCGATTCTCCCCACCTCCACAAAAAATAATGAGGAAAATCATATGTGGTTAATTAATTGGATATTATTAGTTGGTGAGTATATACTTATTACTGTGGTTATGCTATTCCAAGTACAAGGTTTATTCGGTTATATAACAGGTACAATAACTTTGGTTATAACGGGTATCCTTATTAACTTATGGTTACATTGGCCAGATGAAGTATATATCAAACAATCTTTAATGAAAAAAGAAGAACCAAAAAGACGATATGGCAAATACTACTATTAAACAATTAGATTTACATGGATTACGACACGATGAAGCTGAACGACAAGTAGAAAACTTTGTGTTATTAAATAAATCACCACTATCTATTATCACAGGTAATTCAGATAAGATGCGTAACATAGTAGAACATGTATGTAACAAACATAAGATATCTTATGAGCGCTGGGATTGGGGGGAGATAAAAATATTATGACACCAGAAGAGAAAAAAGAATTATTTCCATATGTATTATGGTTTAATTTATTAATAGGAATTTATAATTTATATCTATATGCTAACAGTGGTTGGTGGTTTAGTTTACTTATTGGATCACTTAATATTGGTGTATGGGTATTTAATCGAAAGGTATTATTTAAATGAATAAACAAGATAGGTTTTATGAAGAAGTACATAACTATACCAAATATAAATTAATAGAAATGTTAATAGATAAACATAAAGATGATAAGTTAGATAATATAGATGCTATAGAAGATGTAGCTGAAACTGTATTAGAAGTGTTAGCTATATGTGGTTTAAAGTATTATGGAAGAACAAAAAAAAAGGAATAAGACAGATGAGTAAATATAAAGATAAAGATGGATTTTCATTAAACATTGATAACATGACTCAAGAAAGTAAAGATGGCGGTGGTATTACATTAATTCAAGAAGTTATATCAGAAGCAATTGACATGTTAGAACAGAAAAATTATTCACATAGAGATCAAGTATTAGGAATTGACTATGCTCATAGAACAATAAATTTTCTTAAAGAAAACTTTGATATAGAATGAATATATTAATAACAGGTGGTTGTGGATTCATAGGTAGTAATTTTATAAAACATATGTTAGATAAGTATGATTATAAGATTTATAATATAGATAAACTAACTTATGCTGGTAGTATAGAAAATCTTGGTGAGTATCAAAATCATAAGAATTATCACTTCCATCAAGCAGATATAAATGAACATGCAACTTTACATTATTTGATACGAGAAAAAGGTATAGATACAATAATAAACTTTGCAGCTGAATCACATGTTGATAGAAGTATAGAAAATTCAGATGAATTTATAAAAACAAATATAAATGGAACACACTCATTACTTAAACTATTACACGACTTTCCAATAAAGAAATATGTTCAAATATCAACAGATGAAGTATATGGAACATTAAGAGAATACGAGGATCCATTTACAGAAGATACACCACTTGCACCTAATAGTCCATATGCCGCTTCTAAAGCATCAGCAGATATATTGTGTAGAAGTTTTTATGAAACATATAAATATCCAATTGTTATTACAAGGTGTTCTAATAACTATGGACCCAATCAATATCCAGAAAAACTTATACCATTGATGATAAAGAAAGTAAAGAATGGTGAGAAGTTACCTGTCTATGGTGATGGTAGAAATATCAGAGATTGGATTCATGTTCAAGATCACTGTGAAGCAATTGATGTAGTATTACATAATGGTAGAAATGGTGATGTATATAATATAGGTGGTGAGGATGAAAAAAGAAATATAGATATTGTTAAAACTATTTTAAGTGGTTTGAATAAATCAGAAGATTTAATTGAGTATGTAGAAGATAGACTTGGACACGATTGGAGATATGCTATGGATATAGATAAGATAGAAGATGAGTTAGATTGGTATCCTAAAATATCTTTTGAAGATGGAATGGAAGATTTATTTAATGACGATGTCTTATAAACAATTAGAAGAATATGCTGATAAAATGCGTATAGAAAGAAATTCATACTTAATAGACCTTAAGATAGCAGAAGATAGAATAAAAGAATTAGAAGATGAGATTCAAAAAAGGAAATAGGTGGAAAGGTTCTAAAGGACAATTAAGATACAAGACTTGGCGTAAGAATGTCTTTGAATTAAATAAAGGTAAGTATGGTTATCAAAAATATTATGTATGTGTTAAGTGTAATAAGAAACGAAAGACAACAAGAGTATTACATGCGCACCACATCTATTCGTGGGATAAATTTCCAGATAAAAGATACACAATGAAGAACGGCGTAGTGTTATGTATTAAATGTCATAACGCATTTCACAGAAAGTATAGATTCGAAGCTCTCGATAAACCCAACTTACTGCTCGAATACTTAGGTGATAACAAAGCCGTAAAAAATTATATCAAAGAATAAATGTGTATATACTCACAAAAAATTTTTCAAAATTTTCTTCTTTACTTTTTTTCGTGTTTACTCTTTTTATAAACTATTTATAGTAAAGAGGCGGGGTTACAAATAAAGAGGTAAATATGAAATACAAAATCATACCAATGGAAACAATTAAAAATCTTATAGAATTTCTCGATGAAATACAATTTGATGCTGCAACAAATCAAACACCAGAAGATTTACATAAGGTAAATTTTTGTAATTGGATGATAAATGAATTACTCAACAGTTATGATGGTATTGATACTGATGATAAAAAACAAAAAAGAAAAAATATAGTAGATGAATATTTTGTTGATTGGCAATTACCAACAGATATGAGTGATGATGAATTTGAAAAACTTGTTTCACAGTTTGATTCTTTTTTAGATGGATGGGATAAAGAATACAAAAAAACTTCGAAGAAAAAAACAAAAAAGAAATCTAATAAACCAAAATACAAAAGACCAAATATTGAAGATGTAGCTGAATATATGTCGTTGGAAGAAATAAAAGACATGTTATTAGATGATCCAGAACTTTCCGATAAAGAAGCATTTGATTTATATTATGATGAATATCGTAGAGTTCAAAAAATGAAAGAGTTACAAAACGCCAAATCACTAAATCAAATACTTAAAGATTTAGATATAGATTCCCCAAAAAAAAATTAGTAAAGATTATTAAGTACGCCAGCAACAACCAGGTGTAGTATTGACATCAAAACTTTGTGGGCGAAATGTACAATTAGGAAATTCTCTTGGACACATCCACTCATAATAACAAGCATTAAAAGATGGTCGACATTGATTTCTATGTGTAATAATATTACGAAGAATCCAATCATCTATATCTTCCCAAAATGGGCTATCAGTTTGATAATATCCTGACCCTACATCTTCAAGAGGAGGTGGTTCTATTGGTAATGTACCTTGTTGATCTAGCCAATCAAAATAATCATCTGGTGATATATTACTACCATTTGTATATCCATCAGAACAATCTTTATTACATACTGATTCCCAACTTGTAGTATTAAAATTATCACAAATACCATCATTGTTGTAATCAGGACAACAAATAATTGGTTCACTACCGTCTGAACAATAATCTACACCAAACCAAAAATCATGATAACTTTCCCAATCAGCCATACCACAATCAGCACAATTTGGTGGAAAATGTGTACTACAACAAGGTTTAAAAATATTTAACTGTTCATTATAACACCAAGTCATCCAACAATCTGATTCTTCTGGTTCTTCTGGTTCTTCTCCCATACATCCTGCTGCTTCACAATGTGAAGTGTCTTGGAGTCCTAAGTATTCTGGATCTATATCTTCCCATTCAGTAAGACATATTGGATAACGAGGACAAAACATATTATAGGCAAAAGGACCATGCCAACCACCCATACCATACACCCATAAAAGACCATCTACATCATCTTCCCAATCTTCAGGAGTATGACTTTCATGAGTTAGATCACATATCCATTCAGGTATCTGACATGTGAGATAATTCGCAGATAAATCTAAATATCCTAAATTTACTAAGTTTTGTAATGAATCTGGAATCGTACCGTGACATTGATCAGTTTCATAACAATATGTTGAACAACCAGTTTTAGGTATTTGATATTCACTATTACCAGTATCACCTATGGCTTCATAACATCCAATTTGATTTCTACTTAAATCCAAGTTCCATAAATTCGTCAGGTTTCCAAGTGTTGATGGTATATCTCCTGTTAATCCTATATAGGGATATTCTTGATCTAAATATGCATCATCAAATTGATTACTTGGAGAACATTTCCCTTGCCAATAAAGCCTCAAATTAGTTAAATTCGTCAGGTTCCCTATCTCTGACGGGAGTGGCCCTCTAAATGCATTTCTCGATAACCTCAAATATTCTATATTCGTCAGGTTCCCTATTTCAGGTGGGAGAGGATTATATCCCCCAATACAATTACTGTATAAATCCAAATGTTCTAAATTCTCTAAATTGAAAAACTCTATCGGTAGTTCACCAGATAGTCGGTTCCAGGCTAAATTCAAATTACGTAAATTCGTTAGATTCCCCATCTCAGGTGGGATAAACTCAAGTCTATTTGAATGCAAGTGCAAATCAGTTAAATTCGTCAAGTTTCCTATCTCAGGAGGAATTCCACCGTCCCAATCATCTACTTGCACTTGCATTCCTGAAGTCGTTCTACCCAACTTTTGGTATTTCATTTGTAAATTTTTTAAATTTGTAAGACTTTCTATCCAAGTGTGTCCATTAGATATACAGTTATTATTGATATCCCAATTACACCCTTCTACTTCATTACATTCACTATTAGACCACTGATCACAATAAGTATCTGAATGTCTGAAAATTGGTCCTTTTAATTGACCACTAACAGTACCATGACCATTTAAAGCCAAATATTCTAAATTAACAAGATTTCCTATTTCTACAGGTATCTCACCTTCAAGGCCAGTACCAAATATATGTATAGAAGTTAAGTTTACTAATCGACCAATTTCTCTTGAAATATTACCTGATACTTTTATATTCGCTTCTAAATTTGACATTCCCATGTCATAACTAAAATAATATTGTCCATCCAGTATACATGGCCATTGGCATGTATAGCCATAGAAGGGATATGCTGTTAAATGTAACTGAGTAGTTTCCTCAATTGAATAACAACCTGACTCCATACATCCAGGATTTAAAGAATCAATTCCAATATTGAAATCAAAATCAAATGTATTACAATCACCCCAACCTAAATCAACTTCACCTTCTCCACATTCTATTCTTGATGAGGTTCTTGTATTTCTTGTCGTATTTGCTAGTCTTCTAACTGGTGCACTACGAGTTCCTTTTTTGATTGAACTGTCATCACTTCCTTTTTTGATTGAATGATTACCAAGTCCTTTTTTGGTAGAACGATTATCATTCGTATTTGTACTTCTATTATTTCTTTTTTTACGATATGCCGCCATTTAGATTTCCTTATGTTTCACATATAAATATTAAAAAAAAAAATAAAAAAAGCGTTGACTTATATACTATTTAATTTGTAAGATCTAATATGGAAAGGATAGTTATATTTGATTTAGATGGAACTCTTGCTCTTATAGATAATCGTAGAGATATATCTATGGTTAATGGTAAAAGGGATTGGGATATATTCTTTGACCCGAAGAACATTGACATGGATTTACCTAATCAACCTGTTATAGATATGGTTAATATATTGAGTAATCAAGGTTATATAATTTTTATATTATCAGGTCGTTCTGATATAACAAGAGATACCACAATAGATTGGTTAGATAAATATGGTGTTCCATATGATGATTTAGTAATGAGACCAAAGAAACATCATTTTATGCCTGACAACGATTTGAAACAAATGTGGTTGGATGATATAGGTGTAGATAATGTTGCTATGGTATTTGATGACAGACAACAAGTAGTTGATATGTGGCGTTCAAATGGACTTACTACATTTCAAGTCGCAGATGGAGATTTTTAATTGGGAATACACGAAATAAAAACTAAAGATGATAAATTCATAAAGGTAACAAATGGTGTTATAGTTCCTTCTAATTATAAAAAGGTTACTTATACTGATAATACTAAAGCTGGTGTAAGAAAAAAGAAAGTTCAGAACACCATAACCAAAATAGATAATATGATTTATGAAGTATACGATAAAGTTGAAGAATTACAATGGAGACTTGATGAACTTGAAAACACAATAAATTTTATGGAAGGTGTTAAATCAAAATTAGAAGATGGAAAAAAAGTGAAAAAAGAAGAATTAGAAGAATGTGAATTTCTTCATGTAGATGGAGATTTTTAATGAAGAATATATTATTGTTAATATTATTATGGGTTTTAACTACAGCTTGTACTGAGTATAGGCCAAACTGTGAAATTAGTCATAATCTATTTGATGAGGGTAATTCTATAAATGGTATAGCTTTTTGTCATAAGTATTGTTATGGTGAACCAGATGATGAAGAAGTACCTATTGAAGAACAATATTTTTGTACCAATCCAGAATCAGAATATTATATGGAAGGATTTACTAGACATGATAATTGTGGTTGTATGCATGAATGTAACTATGATAGCGATGGTGATTGGGCAGGTGAGTTTTGTATAAAATATGATGAGTTACAAACAAATGAATAATATTAGAGAGTTGCGTCTCTGATATAGAAGTGAAGATACACAACGGACAAGGCTTAGGCGTTACGAGTGGGAAGCTAACGGCGATAATATCATATGGCGGCGGAAACGATCGGACGGTGGGTAGCG
>Ga0080013_1002324_pt1 | contig 22571 bp, 9 predicted proteins | sample ETNvirenome_6_85_FD_69236 | JGI IMG/M metagenome (GOLD analysis project Ga0080013, IMG submission 69236) | Marine viral communities from the Pacific Ocean - ETNP_6_85 (SPADES assembly) (version 2) | ecosystem: Environmental > Aquatic > Marine > Oceanic | place: Pacific Ocean | collected 2013-06-19 | reverse complement strand
CTTGTATGGATTTGGTTGTGTAAATGGAATAGGAACAATACCATCTCGTTCCATCCATTCAGTATTATTATACATTCCACTCGTAGGATAATGTCCTTTTGTTTTTATTTCTTGTTGCCAATTAGAACTACTCTTTACATCACAATAACCACAACTCATATTACATTGATTACTAAATGAAATTTCTACATAAGATGGTAATATATTTTCAGCTGGATCTGACTTTTTAATTTTATCAAAATATGGAAATGCCCAAGCCTCACCACTTTTCATAATCCTATCACTAAATGCTCCTGGATTTGCATCTTCTACATTCCAACAATAATCACACTCTTTTGGTTTTCCACCCTTTAACATTGCCTTTCTTTGCATCTTTTTAAATAGAGTATTATGTAAGGCTGATGGATTGTTTTCTAATTCTCGTAGTGGAACAACGTGTGGTCTTGGGTGGTGACAAGAATGAGTTTGGCCAGTCTGTAAAAGAATACTAACTTGATTCCACTTTGCTAAACAGAATCCCTTACCAACATTGTTTAATTCTGTTTTAAGAAGATCCATATTTTCTAATCCATGAACTGAAATCATATCCCAAAATGTATCTTTACTTGCTAATTTTTCTCTATCCTTTACATTATCCTCAAAAAATGCAAGATTCATTCTATGTTTCAATTCTTCTTTTGGATTACGAATTAAATATTCATCCTTTAATCTTGATATCTCACGGGCAATATATTCCGTATTATACTTTTCACATTCTTCAAGTTTTAATCTATATTCGAGTTCTTCTGTCGGGGTAAATGTTTCTAATCCACGACCTTTATAAAATTTTAAACTTTCATTTACAAATTCTGTACTATGTATTTCACATTGTTCTAAATCCTGCCTCCATTCTAACTCTTCTTTTATATCTTCATGATTTTTTGTCTTATATGTAAGTGGTTGAAATTCTTTTATTCTTTTTTTAACATAATCATTGGTGTGTCTTTCACACTCTCGTAAAAATTCTCTTTTCTCACGTTCTTTTTTAGGATGTATTTTTCCCAAATATGGTTTTATTTTTACTTCTATAAATGGTGTGCTTATTTGTTCACACTCGCTCAATTGAATTCTCTTAAATTCTTCATCATCTAAATCTTCTATTTCATAATCCCATATTCTTGATTCTACATATGGTGTGGTATGTACTTCACAATCGGCTAACCTTTGTCGCATTTTCATTTCTTCTTGTAAAGATTCAAATGATAATTTTGATATTCTATTTTCTATAAATTCACTATTAAAACCGTTTCCATCCCAAGCACCTTCTTCTATTTCTTTTAATATTATACGTTGAGCTGTTTCATCATCAAAACTTTTTATTGAATATTGACCTATCCTACTGTCAATATATGGTGAAGAATGCATTTGATGGTCTTTAAGTTTTTCTAAAACCCATATTTTCTCTGCATATCCTTTTGCAAATTTAAATGTTTTAACTTTTTTCTGTAATTCTAATAAAATATCTTTACCAAATACTTTAGACAAATTAACAAGATAATTTGAATACTCTTTTTCAACCCACACCGCGTTTGCAGCAGCATTCCAATCTGCATATCTATGTCTCATATCTTCTTTTTCTTCTTCAGTAAACTTTGTTATTTTATACTTCATTCTTTTTCCGTAATAAAGTTAATCCAGAAGATGCTACCTTGCCATATTTTTCTTTATAATCAAACAAATTAAATACTTCCCATTCATCACTAACTTCTTTTACAACTTCACTTGGTCCCGTACATATATCATGTGGTTCTCCATCGTATGTAGTGAAATCTTCCCAATATCTTTCATCACTATCGTGAATTGATATAATTCCATTCTCGTTCATTATCGTAGAATATAAATCAAAATCTTGTTTACAATCATCATAAGTATGTCCTGCATCTATATGTAAATAATCTATCTTAATATCTCGTTTAACAAAAAAATTATAAAATGCATCTTCTGTAGTAGAATTTATAAATCGTGGATTAAATTGTTTTCTCAAAAAACTATCTTCATCAGACCAATCCACTTCACCATTTACACTATTGGTTGCATCAACTACATAAACCTCACCATATTTACCATCATCGTACATATGAGTTTCACCAAGTTCCCAAGTGACATCAACCATTAATCGTGGCACATATCCACCACCACTACCAAGACAAACACATACTCGTGCTTTCAAAAAATATGGAACGGCAAAGTAAAATATACCACTTCCCATATACAAATCATTTGCACCATGAGTCCATCTATATGATACTGAACCTGAATCTTGATTTCTTGTTATTGAATCGTATATCCAACCACGATTTAGTATTGACATCTATAATCCTTTAATTTGTTGATATATAAATTCTGCCAAAACTTTATGTCCAAAAATATTTGGATGAGAATCTGGTAAAAAATTCTGACTACCTTCCCAAGTCCAATCTTTACCTGCTCCCAAATCTTCTCTTTCTATTACAGCCTTTGTCCAATTCTTATCAAAATATTTATCACAAAAATTTTGAGCCGCCGTATTTCTTTCATGTAAAAAATTTGGCTCCCATATTGGAATCTTATATTCAAAATTAACACCTTGATTATTTGCAAGATATTCTAACATAGGTTGTTTTATTACACTTTCATGATTTAATTCATCAAAAACCGAAAACATTAAAAACTTCAAACCAAAAATTTTACATAAATTTATTGTACGGTTGATATGGTATTTTGTACTTTCTATTAAAAAGTCTAAACTCACATTAGAAACTAATTTTTCTCTATATTCTAATCTATTTAAATCAACATCATATTCTTCTTGTAATGGTCCTGATAAATCATTGATGAAATAACCATTATCGTTATAATTACCTATTCTACTTAGGCCTCCCCACCCAAATATAACCAAATCACCCTCTTCTGGTAGAACATTTTTCCACCATTGGGGAATTGCATTTTTCATTAAAATTACTTTAAATCTATTAGCAATTTCTTCATTAGAACCACCACAAATTCCTTCTACATAAACATTTTTATTTATTTTTTTACTCAAAAAAAATGGCCATCTATTAGTGGCAACATCTACTGGTACAGAATGTAATTTAAAATTTATATGTTCTTGATCAAGGCCATAACCATGTGTCCAACTTTCACCAAAGCAAAATATATTCATCTATAAAACCTACTATTATCCTTAAATAAATAGTTAAAAAAACTTTCAAATCATATTTTTTATGGTTCAGAACTTGCTCCTTTATTGTGAACCAGTACACCACCTGCAAAATAAACATCCAATGGTTCTACATCAAAATTAATAACTTCTACTTCTTCTTCTATAAATTCAAGTGATGTTATTTCTACCAAACTTCCTTCATACTCTAATAATCTATAACCTATTGATAACTCATTTGGCGTACACCATTCCCATTGTTCACCAGTATAAGTCCAAATATCATGTTCTGAAGTTACTTTCAAGTAACCATTATTTATACTATAATATCCACTCATATAATCATAAAATAAATGTTCAACTTTTGCAGTTTTTATATTCCGTTCTAACAATCCTTCTCTATCTTCAAAATCTATTGGTCTCATTGTAAATGATTTCCATTCAGAATAACCTAAATCTTCATCTGGGAGTCCAGGTAAATCTAATGACATTACCTCATCACCAACATTTATTTCTTCTATTGATTTTTCAGTTCCATCTGACATTTTTATAATTGTACCAGGCAAAAAACAAGCAATTGCAAGGCCACCATAAGTATCTTGTATTTCAACTGTCTTTGTAATGGCAGTATTATATCTTGTTGCATGGTCATTAAATCCATCACTTTGTCCTGCATCATGATACTTTCCACTTATCTCAACGTCTGTATCACTAAAGTGTGCACCTTCCCATCTCTCAACAAATACACTATCTAATAGTGGTTTTACATCTGATGAGGCAGATACCGCAGTAAAAGTAAGTTTTAAAGTTTGATTTACTCCTGCCGAACCACTTGTATAAAAATCACTTTTTGTTTGTCCCCATGAACCATTTCCTGCTATACCTGTAAAAGTTTGTTGAGTATATGCTCCACTAATTTCCATGTCCATAGTTCCTTCCGATGCATTAGAAGATGAAGCTATTGCTCTAATTTGATAAACAGAATTTCCCTGAACTGTAACTGACTGACTTACATGACTACCTTGAGTATTAAACCTCATAGCATAATCATTAGAACCTGATGGTGATCTTGTTGCCAAAGTCTGTTTTGATATTATTCCCGCATCACTTCCCGACCAACTGACTAAATTATTTGCATCTGACCAATCATCAAAATTATAGTCTCTAACTAAATTACTCTCTGATACAATTCCTTCAATAGTTCCTGCATCAGTTATGGCACCAGCCGCGAAAACTGCAGTATAATCTTGGGTTGATTGTGGTGGAAATAAAGCACTTCCACTCCAAGTGAAATTTTGATATCTTCCACCAATACGAGATTGAAATAAAGAATTTTCATTCGTAAAAGTCAATGTATATGTTTCATTAGTTTGTTCATCCACATATGGATAACCATCTAATGTACTATCAACCGAACCTATATAAAAATCACCAAGACTTGCTTTACCAGTTCCACTATCTCGAGCAGCACTATTCAAACTCGTTTTAGAAGTATAATCAGAATTACCTACGGCGGTTGCCCTACCGAGTTTTCCTAATGATAATTTACTTCCTGCTGTTGGTGTTGCCAAAAAAGTTCTCCTTAAAAAAACGTATGTCGTTATATACGCGTATCGTCGCTACGAATTACCACTAATAAATATCAATCGTTATATATTTCTAAATATCTATCCACCCATTCTTCCTTATTATCATACTTTCTACAATAATCTCTCAATCCATCTAAATAATCTTGTCTTTCTTCCTCACTTAATTCTGAAATGTTCTTTATTTGTTCATCAAATTCTTTCTTATCAAAAGCTCTGAATGGATATTCATAGTTTGACAGCCAATCTTTTTGTAATATAGGTAGTTTTCCATAATCTAATGATTGGAATATAGAATAACCGAATGGTTCATTTAAATGACACGAATGACTTATTCCCCAGTCCTCTCTATTAAAGAATTTATGTATATTCTTATAATTAAATTGATATAATCTTGTTTTTTCAAATTTCAAACCCATTCGTTCTTTCCACCACTTGAAATCATCTATATCCGTAAATACATAAGAATCTACTCCATCTAAAAAATGAGGTGATTTACGAGTTTCACAACGAGCCGCGAATCCTACTCTATTATTCATACACACTTTTTTATTTTGTGTAAATTCATAATAATTTGGTATATCAATTACATCTCTATTATCATGTAATGGTGTTTTATCCAACCCAATCCACATTACTTTTTTAGCCCAACTCGTAACTTTACCTTCCCAATCTTTTGATGCTGCAAAATGCATTAATTTAGGTAATCCTAATTGAAATCCTGCCTGTAAAGATAACCATACTGAAACATGAATACAAACAGATTCCAATCTATCTTTATTTTCTTCTATAATATGATGTGGTGTATAATATCCATGTAAAATATGTAATCTCCTACAACCACTTATTAATTTCTCAAACTCTTTTGGACCAGAACTTTGCCATACAACTTCAATAGGTGAATCAAATGTTACACCTTCCTTTGGCTGTCGTCTATGGATCAATAATTTAGATGGATGGTCAAGTTTAGGGGCTACTTCTCGTAACCAATTATTAACCCAAACATCACTTCCACCATATACTAAAGAACCACCACCCGTAGCGTAATAAACATCATAACTCATTAACTCTTACCATATACATTATGCATTAAATAACCTCCACCAAAATAAACATCTAAATTTTCTACATTAAAATTTACCGTTTCTATTGGTTCATTTACAAATTCAACTGTTTCTATTTCTTCAAATTCATTATTTGTTTTAAATAACTTATCACCAGGTAATAAACTAGCTGTTGTTTTAAAATAATAACTACCATCTCTTAATACAAAAAACGGATGTTCATATGTTGCCCTTAAAGAACCATTCACTAAATAATAATTATCATAATAATCAAAATATATGTTTTCAACCGACGCACTTGCTGGTGTAACTCTATTAGTTTCTTGTATATCATAATATGCAGTTGCCCATACAGATCCAGGTGGGTTTCCGTGTGGAACTCCACTCCAAACTGTCCAAGTATCTTCTTCATCAAAGTCTAACGGCATACCAGGAACGGTTGCTGACCTTATCATATCTCCTATATTTACATCTTCTATATTCTTCGTAGTTCCGTCTGCCATTGTTATAGGTGTTCCTATTCCAAGACAACCAACACCACCATATTGAGAATAATTAGAACCATAAAATTCATCTAAACGAATTGGATTTTGTGCAGATGCAGAAACAGGACCACCTTGAAACCAATCAAAATTTGGTTTACCAGATAACTCATCATGAACTGAACCCGCAATTGATGAAAATGCTCCATAAATTTCTGATAAACTTGCTGCAGCATTAAATGTCTCCCCGCGTTCCACATTTAAATCTGAAAAGGACATTGAAGTATCTTGTCCTATTGTTGGAAATATAATTGAACCTGATCCTGTTCCTCTAATTCCAACACTAACAAATTCTCCTGGTGATGCTCTACCACTATAACTATCATAAGAACCACTTGAATAATTTTTACCGTTAGCCTGTATTGATGCTGAATAAATTGTATTAGTTCCATATGTACCAGTAGGATCGTTAACATAATATCTTCCAAGAAATCCACTACCTACACCAAGTGAATGGGATCCTGGTGCTCTCATTGATAAACTTCCAGTTCCAGTAGCAAATCCTCCACCACCGTCCCAAACTGTTAATCCTAATATTTTAAATCCGTCTTGGAGTGCCATCTTCTAATAACTCTATTCGTTTTGTTAAATTTTCTATTGTAACTTGTTGTTCTTTTATGGCTTCTACTAATAATGGTACAACCTTTTCATATGATATTGCTTTAATTCCATCTTCTCTAATCTGAACTACTTCGGGTAAAACCTTTTCAACTTCTTGAGCTATTAATCCTACATCATGACCTTTTTCTTGTTGTAACTCATTTGACTTTTCATTCCAATCAAATGTAACACCTCTAATTTGTTTAACTTTAAAAAGAGCACTTTCTATCGGTCTGATATTATCTTTCAAACTTATATCTGAAGAATAATATGCAGTGATATTTTGTGTAACAACCACATCCCCTGTAACATGCAACTCTTGAGCAGGGTCTGAATCTGCACCAATCATAAGATTGGTTGTCATCCTAATATTAGTTTGACCTGGGTCTGTTGTATCTGTTGTTATATAATTTGCCATTTAATACCTTTATTTAATTAAATTTACCTTTATGATAATACAATAAAAGTTCTTCATTCTTTTTTACATCCTTAATTGTAAAAAACCTATAAACATCTTTATCTAAATCACTTTCCCAATTAACACTTCTTTCTTCTTCATCTATTCCACTGTTATATATAGAACCAAATCCAAGTGCTATTGTATGCTTTTCAAAATCGTCACCTTTTGGCCAACCAAATTGGTGTAAACGAATTTCTTTATTACTTGACCGTAAACGACGCCATTTATAAATTGGCATATCGTGTGTATTACCATCATCTACCACAATATAATGACATTCTTCTAACATTTCACCACTTTTAATATCTTCTTTTGCAAAAACTCCTCGACCATGCTTAGATGAATCCCTAACTTCAATTTTATTACTATGAAATAATTTATTCATTACTTCATTTCTCCACTAGCATTATGATGATAACTATACCACTCTGTCATCTTATGAGGTTCAACGCCATCTGGATAATCATCTGAATTAGTATTTCTACTATCATACACGAAAGTATTACAATTTTTTAATGTTGTCATATTAGTATCCCATGGCCCATTACCATAATCATCTGAATTACTCGTTGATTCAAGTTCTTGTCTTATTTCAGACAAATATATTACTCCACTTGCTGGACATACACATTTTAGTATTATTGTATTTTCTTTACCGCCCCATTTAACCATCTTTTATCTCCTTAATTTCTTCTTTTAATACTTCTATTTGTTCTTGTTGTTCTTTAACGGCCTGTATTAATAGTGCTGTTAAGTTTCCATATTTAACAGATTTATATCCGTCACCATCAGTTGAAACAATCTCTGGTAAATATGGTTCTAATTCTTGTGCTATAACACCCATCATTTTACTACCAGTTCCAAATCCATCGTCACCTATATTTCTATAAGTTACCCCTCTAATATTTCCTATTGTATCTAACGAACCACTTATAGTTAAAATATCTGTTTTTGATCTAACATCAGAATATGCTGCTATATCTCTTTGTGCATATATAGTAATATTACTACCATCATAACCCGCAACTTGTAGCGGATAACTTGGTGTAGTATCTAATATACCAACTCTACCAGTACCAGATGTATTGGCTTCCTCTGTTATTGTTACTACTTTAGTATCAAGATCATTTCCTCCAGCTATATGTAACTTATCATTTGTTCCGTCAAGTCCCATCGTCCATTCATGTGTAGTTGGAGATGCTCCCGATTTTTTCTTTGTCCAACCTATTGACACAGAATCGGTTGATGAAGATGAAGCCTCCATCAAAATCATCGGTTCTTGATCTCCCACTATGGCACCGATATCAAGATAATTTGGTCTATAAACGTGAAGTGTTGCTTGTGGCCCGCTCCCACTATACGGAGTTGGAAAATCTAATTGATCTGCAGATGATGGGTGCCAATGGTTCTGTCTCATTGTAGTATTTATACCAACTTTTGTTGGTGTTGAATTACCAAAACCAAGATTACCCAACATTCCGCCACTATTAAGTATTGCATCTATTGATATCCACGGGCTACCAACATCCATATCAGTATTATATGAATTATCAGCCCCATAATTTATTACAGTTCCACTACTTCCTGTTATTGTACCAGTCGCTAAATGTTTAAATTTGATACTACCACTATCGACAGTTATAGAACCAGATGAGGCTAACTGGTCAAAGGTATCTTGAGTATCAAGGATATTATCTTCGTTATAAAAAACCATCTTCCCACTAAATTTACTTTGAGATGCTACACTATCTATTGAACCAGATGTTATAAATTTTCCAGAAGGTTCGTGTATTGCAATAGATTCATTAGCTATAACTCTATTAAAAGTTGTTTCTTCACTTTTCAATTCCATCCCAGTACTATCTACTTTCAAGAATGAATCTGGAGAACTATATACCAACAAACCATCTTGATTAACATCAACAATAGGATTACTTACATTTAAACTCATACTATCAATCAATATTGATTTAAGATAATGATGTGCAACGGACCCGTCCTTATTTTGATGGGAGGCTTGTAATTCTACAAATAACTGATTGTTAGTAAGTCCACTATTACCGATAGTTCCTTTTATATTATGTTTAACCCAACCTACATCTGAATTCAAAGGTATACGCTTTGAAGTTAGTACAGTATAATCATCATTACCAGCTCCAGTTCTTGCATACAATATTGCTACCAAATCATATGACTTATGTGATGGAACTGAAGTGGGATAAGATGTAATGGCAGCTGTATTTACATAATCCGAATTATCTTTTTCTTTAACATAAAAATCCCAAGATGCTAATGCACCAGCATATGAACCACCAACATCTGCAATTGCTCCTAACTTAAGCGTAATAGAAGGGGATACTTGAGTACCTTCATTGGGTGCATAAGCTAAAGTTCCAGATGGAATTAATGCTGCCTTTGAATTTGTACTTGTATCATATCTATCATTATCTGGATCAAATTTAATAGATCCAGAAACAACTATTGGAATTAACCATGTATCAGGATAGGCACCCCAACCAGTTTCACTTACTTGGTGGCCTGTGACTGAATCCCAACTAAGACCTAATCCATTTCCCATATTAATAGGAGCTGTCGTCATGGATACACCGCTCGATACCAGGGCCCTATTTATGTACATATTATATCTATCTGGACTTCCCTCTGTCGAAACTCCAATTTTATAATGGACCCGACCTACATTTGAAGTTCCTTTTTTATATGAAGAAAGCCATCCACTACCCCATTCGGCCCCAGCACTACCTGGTGATATAGATGCTGACCCCTCATGGGAACTTCCCTGATCCGTAATTTGAATATCATCACCAGTAGTTACATCGTGATCCTCATTGCTAATAAATTTTATATGTCCATGTGGATCATTGTCATTGGTGGGATTACTTAACTCATCTCCAATACATCTAATCTGTTTTGATATACCATATTCCCATGCAACAGGATATCCAGCTGGTGGCCAGTCACCTGCGAGGCCGGCGGCAACCATGTCTGTCCAATGTCTTGTACCCTTATGAGATCCAGAATCTGGAGTTCCCGTAAAAATTGCATCTTGACCCCAATAAGATTGTGTAGTAAATGTATAAGTAAGTTCCGCTGCGTTATCTTGCGGCCCTACATAACTCCGAGATACATGATCTATATAATTTCCTGAATCCATGGCGGTATGTTCAAAACTACCTATAGATGCGGTAAATCTGTTAGTTTCACCTTCAATTTGAGAAGCAAATGGAGTTGAAGAACTACCAACAGTAACAATCGGGACATCATTACTTTCTGAAACTGACAATCCAATAAAATCTGTGCCCGTTCTCAATTCAACCGAACCACCACCTGATGTTTTTCTTAATTTTGTAGAATCTATTGTCCAACCTGCAATAGTACCACCAGTTGCGGTAATTTCACCGGCGGTATTTACATCAAATTTAGCAGTATTTATTTCTAATCCTGTCGCATTAAATCTTATATAATTGTCTGAATCACCTACAAAATTAAATTTACCAGTTCCATCAATATAAGAACCTGCAGTGTCAGTTGTTGCACTTATCGGGCCACCATTAGTTCCCATTCTAAAAGTTCCACTATTAACAGAACTACTAATAACCATTGTTGCCGTTCCTAAACCAAAGGTATCTGATTTCATATCAATGGATGTTGCACTTGCATCAAATTTAATATAATTTTTGGCATTTCCATATGCAAGAAAATCACCTTGACCATCCATATAAATACCTTTATTAGTTCCAGCAACACTTGTATTTGGTGTTGCTCCAAGTGATATCATTCCACTGTTTTGTGAAGAACTTATTATTAAAGTAGAAGTCCTTAAACCAAAAGTTTCTGCCTTTATATCTAATTTATCACTAACATCAAATCTAAAATAATTGTTAGTATCACCAAAAATTAAAAAATCTCCAGTTCCATCCATATAAACACCAACATTTGTTCCAGCAACACCTGAATTTGGTGAAGCTCCAAGTGCTATTTTACCATCATTTGCAGAAGAATCAATAACTATTGTTGTTGCATCTAAACTAAATGCATTAGATTTCATTACAATAGCGTTCGCCTCTTTATTAAACTGAATCTTATTACCAGTATGATTACCTGCTAAGAAATCACCCGAACCAGATAAGAATACTCCCGAACCACTTATTGATTTTGGAATGGTTGCTCCCATTGCTATAGTTCCACCATATGATGATGAAATTCTTAAATTGGACGTTTTTAAATCAAATGTATCTGCTGCTACATTAATGGCTCCACCACTACCACTTATGTAATTGGTTGCATCTCCAAAATAAAATTCTGAAGAACTAACTCGTAAAGTATTAAGATCCCAAAAGATACCATATCCATTGGCTGTCCCTGCTTTGAAATTACCACCACCATCTGCGTAAAATCCAGTTCCTGCGGTCATACTTAAATTATCAGCAGTTGAACCAAGTGCTATTTTTGGAGTTCCTGTAATGTCACCAAGTACTAATTTAGTATTTGAATCAGTTAATGTTGCATTTCCAGCCCACATATCAGTATTTGAAAAATAGAATCCGGCCATTCTCTGTTGAGTATCAGATGCTTCAAATATAACATCACTACCATTTCCTGCATATGCTTTAAATCCATAAACACCAGAACTCAAGTATCCCATTTCTGTTCGTTTATTACCATCTTCATATGCAGTAATAACAGAATTACCACCAGATTTTAATACAAGTCCATCTGTCGGAGATGAAGTTGGTGTACCACTTGTTAATCCATATAAATAACCATCTGCTAAAGTCCATCCACCGATTGCACCAGCAGTTGCAGTAACAGTACCCAACATAGTAGCATTACCTGAATTATCAAGATAAAATCCCGAAGAACTTATTTCTAATAACCCATTAGAACCACTTATATATTGACCACCACCACCTAAATAGAAAGTAGAAGCTGACATGATAAGATTCGTTCCATCGTATTGTATTCTTGAACCAGCAGCATTTCCTAATAATGTTTGACCACTTCCACTTATCCAAACACCAGTTCCACTTGTATGACTTGTTGGTGGTGTTGAACCTAATGCTAAAGCTCCACCATTTTCACTTATTAATTTAACTGTACCTGTAGAACTTGATATTTGATTTGAAGCAACTTTCCACCCTGCTGCAGTTAATACGTCATCTATATAAGTGAAGTTTTCACCAACAAAAAATACAGGATTAGAACTCGCACTTACAAAGAATAAACTACCAGATGGACTTTTACCATCATGAGTTGTTGCCCCAGTTCCCAGTGCTATCTTGGCTTGATTTCCATCAATAGATGCAACCGTTCCACTACTTAATTTTCCTGGTCCCAGTTCCCAACCAGCCAATCTGGCTTTATTTGCTGTTATTAAAATTGATGCACTATCTTGACTTCCTGAAACCGTTCCACTTCCACTAAAAACTGCGAATCCATAAGGAGTTTGGTCTGTACCATCATGTAATGGAAGCTTTCCAAGTACAAGTTTAGGTTGTGCTTCATCCATACTACCCGTCCAAATAGTAAGTGATTGTGAAACTGAACTCAATCTAACACTACCATCTGTATTATCACTCTGTATATTACCAGGTACTAAATCCCATCCAGCTAATTTTGCTTTATCTCTCGTTATTAAAACATTATATGTTGAATCATCAACAATATCTGCATCAACCGTTCCTGTAAACACTCCAAAACCATATCTATCGTCATCAGCATCACCAGTTACTCTTGGCAATTTTCCAACAACTACTTTTGGTCTTGCGTTATCAATAGAACCCGTGAAAATCATTAAAGATTGACTATTTGCAGATAAGGCTACACTACCACCAGCGTTATCTGATTTCAAAGCTCCCGGCATAATATCCCAACCTGCAATCATATTATCACCTGCTCCAAGTTCAACTAAACGATTTGCATCTGCAACACCACCACTTCCATCAAATATTTTCATTCCATAGGTTGAGACACCATCTACTTCACCCAAATAAATTTGGTCATTAGTACCATCAGTAATTGTAATTCTTTTAGCACTCGAATCAAGTTTTATAATATTATCTGAACTACTAATTGCAGTACTACTTATTCCCCACTCTCCTATATTACCAAATTTTGCATTAATAGTTCCTTCTAAATAAGCAGAACCACTTGCATAAAATCCATATCCACTTAATGTACCAAATCTTGCAGAAGTAATACCATCTAATTTACCCATTCTTGTTTTTGTACGAGAACCAGAAATTCCAACATTGGAACCAGTAATTGCACTAACACCATCAATAACATCTATAAATGGGGCGTCGTTGTCATCAGCAGTTAAATATACTGAACCCTGTCGATCAGTATCAGTTAGATTACCAATTCTTACATAATCATATCCGGCTGCAGGTGCACCTCCAGTAATTAATGAAGCAGAAACAGAAGAACCTTTTGTAGATGAATATACTCTTAAATTAGATTGAATTAATTGTGAACTGGCGTTATCCCATCTTTGAAACCTTATTAAATCATTATCAGAAAAAGTATGACCATAACTTTCTCCCGTATCAAAGAATAATGTATATGCACTACCACCTTCAAATGAAGCAGAATCAACTTTGGATGAATTAGATATCCAAACAGACCCATTAGTTGCCCTTGTTTGGTGAATCAATAATTCATAAACACTAAATGTACCACGAACTGTTAAATTATCAAATTCTGCGGCCGTTGTTGCTGTATCTGTTATTCTCCAACCGCCTCCTGCAAATCCACTTGTAAATGTATTAGAACCGGCTACAACACTATTAATAGTTAAAGTAGTACCATCAAATTGAAGAGCTGATTCGGCAGTTAAAGCACTCGTTCCATTCCCAGTAAGAAGATAATCCGTACCAACCGTAGTTAGTCCTGTACCACCATCTCCAACTGCTAAGGTATTTGTTATTGAACTCGCACCTAAATCTAATGCTAATTTATCTGATTCTATAACTAATCCACCGTTAGCTTTCAAATCTAAATCAACCTCTAAAGTACCAGCTCCAGTTGTTGCGGTAAGTCCATCATCAAAAGTTATTGTTGCAAATACTGGGTCTGCTCCTGTACTACCTACCAATACTTGACCATCCGTTCCTACTGAAAGTGGTGTAATGGGGTCTGTACCTGAACCAACTAATACTCCGTGATCTGTAAGTGTACCTGCTCCAGTTCCACCATCAGCAACTACTAAATCTGTAATTCCTGTTATTGAACCACCATCTATATCAATCGTGGTAAATGTACCACCATCTGCTACCGTATTCCCGGCATTTGTCCAGTTTCCATCTATATTTGTAATATCAAGTGATGTAATTGATGCTCTACCAAACGAACCAGTCTGATTAACGGTTAGTGAACTACTAATAAATGCTGACCCTGTAAATTCATGTCTATCATCTGAAGTATCACCGAAAATTGTAGAACCACTTGAAAAACTTTGTGTTAAATAAGTTACAGATGAACTTACAATATATTGTTGTGCAGTTATATTTCCTGTTAGTACCAAACTTCCTGTAACACTACCATCTCCAGTTAAACTTATTCCTCCAAAGGTCGGTGATGAAGTTGTAGTTAAGTGTTGTCCTGTATTATAAGCAAGATGTGTATCTGTAATTCCATCATTATCTACTGAAACTGTAACTGTTCTTGCATTTTGTGCTGTACTAATAGGTGCCGTTCCGGCAATTGTTACTGTCTGTCCAGTTGTAACCGCTGAACTATCGTCATCGCCTGCTATTGTCCATGCCATTGAACCACTAATTCCAGTTGCAGTTAAACTTCTTATTAACGAAGCATTTGCACCTAATGAACCACTAATTCCAGTTGCAGTTAAACTTCTTATTAACGAAGCATTTGCACCTAATGAACCACTAATTCCAGTTGCGGTTAAACTTCTTATTAACGAAGCATTTGCACCTAATGAACCACTAATTCCTACTGCGGTTAAACTTCTTATTAACGAAGCATTTGCACCTAATGAACCACTAATTCCTACTGCGGTTAAACTTCTTATTAAAGAAGCATTTGCACCCAATGAACCACTAACAAAAGTCCCTAATGTAGAATCACCAAAATCAACTGCTAAATTTTCTGAACCTTCATCTTTAAGTCCAGTTCCTGCAAAGTCACTAACATCTATATTAAGTGTTGTGGATCCACCAAGTGTTACAGAACCACCGTCCTGTAATCCATCACCTGCAGTTACAGTTACGGCATCTTGGGCTAATTTTGCTATTGGAATTTCATCATCGTCTATATCAATAGTTGTAAAATCAGTTCTACCTTCTACTCTACCAAAGGAACCAGTTGAAGTTGCTGAGCTACTTATGTTTCCACTTGCGGTTGCGTTTCCTGTTATATTTAAGTTTGCACTTCCACTTATGTCGCCATGAAAATAAACAGTCTGGTCATCTTGTTGCATATGGAAATTAATATGGTCAGCTCCATCTGTAACAACACCATGTTTAAAAACCATTGAGTCTTGTGGTATAGGTGCCTGATTAGTTCTACCATCATTATATATAAGCCATCTTCTTGTACCATCACGATGCCATTCCCATTTTTGTATACCACCTGAACCATTTGCACCAACTTGAATGACATTGGTAGTCGCACTGGAAGATACATATAATCCTGATGAATATAAATCATCAAATGTTGGGGAATCCCCAATTTGTAATCCCGTATCTACATCTGTTGTAACTCCATTTATAATTGCCCTAACCGTACCTTGACTTGGACTACTAAATGCTGAAGAAGATACAATACCACTTCCCGTAACATATCCTTGCCACGAACCACTAACATCAGATTCAAATTGTATAGATGAACTTAATATTCCACTTCCTGTAATGTATCCTTGCCAAGAACCACTAATTCCTGTTGCAGTTAAACTTCTAATTAAAGTTGCGTTTTGACCAAGTGCACCACTTATAGCGGCCGTGGTTGTTGATCCAAGTTTAGAGTTCCAAGTTCCAACTGTAAAGGTATTTCCACTAACCACATCACTTAAAGTATCAAATGGTAATTTATGAGTATGATTGCCTCTAGCATATTCATCAGTATTTCCTGCATTTGTATATGTTTCAATATCACTTGGATCGGCATCATAGGCCTGTAATTTAGGTGCGGCAAATCTACCAAAAACTCCAGCACCACCCATAGCAGCCTTACCTGTAACTGATTTTCCAAATGCCGCCCCACCATCTGTAGAACTTCTCATATCAAGTCCGGCAGGAGTCATTTTAAAATAAGAATTTTCAGATTGGTATAATAAAAATCCGTCTTGTGAAAGTTGAATTCTTGGTTGATCTTGAGTTAATCTAAAATTATCAAAAGTTAATTCTGTATATGGATATTTAGCACTGGCGGCCGCAACATTTGCTTTACTCTCTGTTACTTTTGCTGGAATTTTACCAGTTTCTTTTAAAAGTTTATACAAAGGATCAAGTTTTAATTCTTCATACAATTCTTCTTCAGATTGAAAATTAATATCTGAATTAATGGATCCTGAAATAACAATTCTTAATTTATGAGTAGAAGATGGAAGTTGATTTGCGGCCTTAATTGAAGTGTACCTTGAAGCCAAATCAAATTTTCCAAATCCATCTGATCCAGAATCTACAGGAATAAAAGTTTTCCATGTAGAATCACTTGTATCCCAATAATCAACCTTATACTTTTGTGCTTCTAATCCTCTATCATATCCTGCACCACCTAATGAATGTGACATTTTTCCAACAAATGCAAATGAAACTACATTACCAGCAACCCATGTAGTAGATGCATGACTACTTGCACTAACTATTTGACTTAATTGGTAATTATTTTCATGTTTTCCTGCAGCATTTGCATCTCTATAAGATTTAGAAACCGCTGCAGTACTCTGACTGAGTGACATACTTGGTGCTCTAAATCCAGGTCTAACAACATCAAAAGTAAAATCACCAACAAGTGCCTTATTAAATTTTTCGAATCCCGAACCACTTCTTTTTGTAATAGAATGAGAAACGGGACCAGTTGAACTGAACGACCAACTGGCAATCGTTAATGGTGAAGCGGAAGTTCCTACATGATATCCGGCTGTATGTTCTCCAGATTGAGTTACTTCAAAACTATCATTTTGAGCTTCATCTGTTGCAGAACCAATTTCATATAATCCTCCAGAAACTATTGCAACAATATCACTACCATACTTGTCTTTAATATAGAGTCCAGGTCCTCCAACTCCAGTTGAGTCTTGTACCCCACCTGCCTGTAATCTTATCTTATCCTTTGAAAGAGAAGCAGAATTAATAGTCCATCCACCTATCCTTCCTTCAGAAGAAGAAACTAAACCAGTTAAACTAATATTACTAGCTGTTACATTTCCTTCACTATCTACTTTAAATTTTGATGACGATATAACTGGTTGACTACCAGTTGCTGTTGCATCTAATTTAAATAAGTCTGAATATTTTAAAACACCATTTGAAATATTCCACTGTCCAACATAACCAGCACTGGCACTTATTACTCCATCTAAATAAACATTGTCAGAATATAGTCCAAATCCAGGTGAAACTGGTACTGCACCAACACCAGCAACCCCAGATAAATCACCAAGTCTTGCCTTTAATGAAACATCATAAATTGCAGAACCAGTTCTTTCAACAATATCAATATATGGTGTCGTTGTATCATTTGGATTTGCATTTAACCTTATAAAACCAGTATTAAGTTTACCCGTTGAAACTATTACTTGACTTCCACTATATGTTTGAGCTGCAGAAGGTGTATCTCCCAAAGACCCAGAATCACCAGTCTGTCCATTACCATAACCTCTTGTTACATAAATATTACCACTTAAATCTGTATCACTACCACCATCATTTCGAGAAGCACTATTGACATAAATATATTCTGTAGCAAATCCAGAATCATTAACCTTTTTGGCGGAAAGTATTTCACCTTCTATAAACCCCGTTACATTCACAACCGACATTGTAGTATCAGTAGCCGTATAAATATTTGATTTATGATATGCTGAAGAAGTTAAAGTTGTAGAATTAGCAATATATAATTGTCCACCAACCGCATTTACACTTTCTTTCTCAAATACGGCAGTTGCAAGTGTTCCACGAATTTTTGCATTTTCTACTTCAAGAAATCCACCCGAGGCGGCAGTTAAAATAAAACCACTACCAGCAACATTACTCGCGTATCCACTTGATTTAACACTACCTTCCTTATTAATAATCATGTTACCGCCAGTTAATGTTGTTGAACCAAGAGTCCAACCGGCTATCGTTCCAGATTCAGCCTTTAATACACCGGCATTAGTAACACTAAATGGGGCATCCCCGAATGTTGAATCTCCCATTTGGATTCCCGTACCAGGTGTCAATGCAATATAATCAGCATCAGTTCCAGCACTAAATTTATTTGTGGCCAAAGTCCAACCTGCTATTGTACCACCAGTAAATAATACAGTTGATCCAGTTATTTGACCGCTTGATTTTAATATTAAATTATCATTAGTAGAATTGATCTGTGTAGATGCTAATTCAAATCCCCCAATAGTACCACCACTAAATAATACTTGTGAACCTGTTATCTGTCCACTTGACCCCAATATTAAATTATCATTTGTAGAATTAATTTGAGTTGATGATAATTCAAATCCACCAATTGTTCCACCAGTAAAGTTAACTTGTGAACCCGTTACATTACCACCAGCAGAAACTTTAAAAGCACTTGATGAAATAAACGATACTGGATCTGATGTATCAGCAGAAGATGATATTCTCCAATATGGGAAATAGGCCAATGATGCACTTTCTATTGATGCTCCACCAATACTACCTGCAGAAGCAGTTATAGTTCCCTCAAACACTGCCCCACTTGCTATAAGAATACCAGTACTATCAACTGCAAAATTAGGACCAAATTTAACATAATAATTTGTAGTATTTCCTTGACTTGCAGGTGTAAAATCAATATAATACTCATCTCTTTGAATATCAAATGTTGCTGAATCATCAGAATCGGGTCCTTTATCGGACATATATAATGCTGCACCATCTGCGTCTAATGTTGCATTAGAACCTGATAACATATTTCCAAAAATCTTCCAACCACCAATAGAACCAGATTTAAATGTTGCAAGACCATCTGATGTTATAGATGATGATGCATTTGCATCAGTTGATGGTGCACCACCTATACTTGCAGGTGTTCTAATAGCATTTGCTGTAATATCACCTTGAACTGTAAGAGTTGAACCAACAAATTGTAAATATTGACCAGCTGATTTATCACCTATCAATACCGTAGATCCTGTCATTTGACCACTACTTCTCAATAATAATCCACTTGCGGATATCTGAGAATTATTCACATGAAAACCACCAATAGAAGCTGACCTAAATGCAGCATAACCTACAGACGATATAGAAGCTGATGCGTTCAATTCTGTTGATGGGGCTCCACCAATAGTTGCTGGTGTTCTTATACTATTTGCTGTAATATCACCTTGAACTGTAAGAGTTGAACCAACATATTGTAAATATTGACCTAATGGCTTATTACCAAGTAAAATAGCACTTGCAGTTACATTACCTTGTGGAGTTAAATGAAAATCTGAAGAACTTATTTCTACATTACCACCACTACCACTTACAAATTGTAAATTTTCGTTACCAACAAAGAATGCATCTGCTCTAATATCAAGTTGACTTGGTTCAGTTCTAAATCTAAAATAACTTGAACTATTTGCAACGGCTTCTATTCCAACTCCATCATACTCATCTGTTACTCCAGATAAAACAGAACCACTCCACATCATAAATCCAGGTCCCCCAGTTCCTGCAGATGCACTTGTAAATCCTAAATATCCTATTGAACGAATAAATCCAGAACCAACTCCTGCCATTTCAATACCGGATCCAAGTGCACTACCGATAACCATTGAACCACTAAGTATATTATCAGTTCCACCTATTGCAGTATTTTCACCTTCAAATGTAAAGAAATCACTAAATATAGTAGTGTCTGCTATATTATTATTTACATCATAAAACTCCACTAAAAATCTTACTTGGTCTGGTCGAGAATACAATGCTGGCATAGGAGCAACAACTCTAACATATTCTGGATTAAATGCTGTATCAGTTGCCGCCTTTACAGAAATATCAGAAACATACCATTCACCAGAATCAACTTTAAATTGAATCTTACCAGTGCCAGTATTATCTGCCATAAAACTACCTTCTATTACACCAAAGTCATATTCATCAACTCCATCTGGAAAATTAGGAACACTTAATTTTTGAACTCCCCAATGGTCTCCCTCAGTAGTATCTTTATTAAACGCATCTCCTGTTACATATATTTTAAAGTTGCCTGTATTTGTTAAATTTCCATCAATATCCCTTTTAGATTTCTTTTTACCATATAACCTTGCCTGTAATGTATACAAATTTCCAGCTACAAAATCTACATTATTTTTAAGTTGAACTCTTAATTTATTATTATATTGTAAATTTGACCCAGAAATTTTCATAGAATCTACTATATAAGTTGAATCATACGTTAAAGTACCAGAACCACCATTTCCATCACTTCCCTGATATAATTCCCAATATTTATCTAATCTTGTCTGTCCAACAAAATATCCCATATTTCCAAATAAAGTGGCATCATCATCGTCAAAGAAAATTTCAGAACTTTCTATTGGAGAATCATATATTTTTTCAAAATCTCCGAGAGAACCTTCACCCTTTGCATAAATTTTAACCTTATGAACGTCTCCTGAAAAAGTTCTTAAAGCTGATAATTGTATATCAGCAAAAGAAAATAAATTAAAAGAAGATGTTGTGGGTAAGGATATCTCTTTGTAGCTGGCTGATATTGGCCATTGACTGGCCAAAGGAGCTGGAACTTTAGTTGCTGGTGAAGTTCGTGTGTCATTAATATAAAAAACATCTGACGGTATAAAGGTAGTTTTATTCAAAACCTTCATTACAGAAGAAGTATACTGACTTGGAACTGAATGATAATCCTCTAAAGTAAGTTTTGATGTATCTACTTGTGGATTATTAATTGTAAAAGTATGTCCTATATAAGAACTACTTACAGGTATATCACCATTGACCGTTATAAGATAATCATTTAAAACGGGAGAATCCGACTGTAACAATTTACCCTGTGAAACTATATGTCCTTTTTTGCCAGTAAGTTTGTTTATCGGTTTATTTTCTTCTATAACAGAAAGACTTGCTTTGTTAGCAAAATCTAATTCAGGATAAGTTGCAGTTGTTACATTACCCTGTGCATCTGTATTATATGTAGGTGCAATTGGAGTTAATCCTTGTCGTGGTTCACCACTACCCGTTAAATAAGAAGATGCTGTTGCTACTGTAGGAACATCTAAATAACCTCTAAATATTTCCGAAACATTAATTTTTGGTTGTTTATGAAAAAATATTGGTTGGGTATTTACACCAGCAGCATTAATTGTAATTTGTTTTGTCCAACGAACATTATAAATTCCTTGCCATTCACTCGGAATTTCTAAATCCGTTGTTTCTGGATTAAGTTCACCTACAATATATAAAGTGGAAGGACCTGGTATAACATCATCATAAACTTCAATAGAAACCCTCCGCAAATCTCCTTCCAGATGTCCAAAAACTGCCTCTGTATAGATAACTTCATTAGTTAAATCATGTACTAACTCAAATTTAATATCAACACCGGCTCTAAGAAATTGTGATCCACCTATTAAAAAACTACTTTTACCTTGGGTTAATATTGATGGGCACTCTAAAACACGAAAATACGTTGAATCAAATGTAGTATCTTCTATTAAAACATCAATATTTTTTAATCCTATGAGGGGATTTACACGTTTTATTGCGCTCAACTAAATTCTCCTGAATAGATTTATTCATTAATAAATATCATATTCGGGAATTCTTACTATTTATTGTATATATAAAGTAAGGATAATATCGGTATGAAGAAGAAATATTCGTTCACAATAGAAGATAGACTGATGGATTGGTTTAGGCTCTATGTTAGGGAAGAAAGCACAACTATGAGTGGTGTACTTAATCAACATAT
>Ga0080013_1002323_pt1 | contig 22572 bp, 26 predicted proteins | sample ETNvirenome_6_85_FD_69236 | JGI IMG/M metagenome (GOLD analysis project Ga0080013, IMG submission 69236) | Marine viral communities from the Pacific Ocean - ETNP_6_85 (SPADES assembly) (version 2) | ecosystem: Environmental > Aquatic > Marine > Oceanic | place: Pacific Ocean | collected 2013-06-19 | reverse complement strand
GAGCTATGAATTAGGGCTACTTCCGCCCGGGTTCAATGAGAACGACCCTGACAACCAGATCCTAGCGACGGCTCTGAGCGAAAAGAAAGATAACCCCAATAGAAAAGTGGTGGTAGTTTCCCGCGATATCAATATGCGGGTTAAGTGTGACGCTCTTAACATCCTAGGTGAAGATTACGAAACTGAAAAAGTTGTTAACAGCCGCTCAGAAATCCACACAGGTGTTACAAAACACTTGGTTGACGATCAGGTAATCGATCAGTTCTATGCTGGTGAAAATATATTTTTAGACAAAGAGGAAGTAAAGCTCTACCCAAATCAGTTTGTGCTGTTGGTTTCTCTGTCAAACGAAAAGAAGACAGCCTTAGCTAGGTTTTTTAGTTATAACAAACATCTAGGTAGAGTCATCGATTATTCCAACAAGAAGTGGAACATCAAGTCCCGCAACAAAGAGCAGGATTTTGCTCTCAACCTTCTGATGGATCCCAACGTTAAAATCGTCACCTTGGTCGGCGCAGCCGGTACCGGTAAGACGATGATAGCCCTGTATGCTGGGCTTTGTCAAGCTGTAAACGATTGGCACACGGTGATTCCTAAGCAGGCCCGTTACAACCGTCTTATCGTCACTAGGCCGATACAGCCTATGGGCAAAGATATTGGTTATCTACCGGGCAGCTTGGAAGAAAAGATGGGCCCATGGTTAGCGCCAATAAACGACAACCTTCAGTATTTACTGGGCAACGGCAAAGACAGCTTAAAAGAATATGTAAGCGAAGGCATTATTGAGATTGAAGCCCTCACCTACATTCGGGGCCGCTCTATTAATAACGCTTTCATTGTGGTAGACGAGATTCAAAATATGACGGCCCATGAACTGAAGACAGTTATAACGAGAGTGGGCGACGGCTCAAAGATTGTTCTGATGGGCGACATTGAACAAATCGATAATGTATATATCGACGAGACAACCAATGGTTTAACTCACGCCGTTGAAAAATTTAAAGAACACGACATCGCTGGCCATGTAACTCTTATAAGGGGCGAACGCTCAAAGGTTGCAACACTGGCAGCAAAGATTTTATGAGGTATAAAAATGGAAGATAAAAACATAAAAAAGATGCAGGTAAAAAAGGACAGTGAGCTTAAAGAGTGGCTTATTGATTATGTTGGCAACAAAGAAAATCCAAAAGATGAGGGCGTTACTGTAGAAATGATCATAAATATAATGGCAGATGAATTTCCGGAATTTTTATTTGTTGTTGCCCAAGAGAACTTTTTGAGAGGTTATGAACAGGCGCTAGATGATGTTAAAATGTTGAACGAAGAAAATGATCAAAATACACAAATATATCAGAAGAACTCACACAGTAATAACTGAGAGAAGAGAAACATTATTCTTTAATAGCATTAATGTTTTTATTAAAGATCCGTTACCGGAAAATGTTCCGCTAGCTCCAGTTTTGCGAAAGGTTGAGTCAATTATTCCTCGTCACTTGGTATACAATATTGATGCTATGTATGTTGGAGAGTTCAAACACTTGAAAGAAAGAGAGGTCAACGCTCTATATCAAGACGGCGCTTTATATATCAGCAACGTACAGGATGATGTGGTCGACCTATTGGATGATATAATCCATGAAATATCCCACGCAGCAGAAGAAAAATATGGCCCTGAAATTTATGGCGATGGTCAAATTGAAGAAGAGTATTTAAACAAAAAAGAAAGATTATATGAAATATTAAAATCTTATGAGTATAATATAAACTATAACATGTTTATGCAAGTAGAATTCTCACAAGAATTTGATGACTTGTTATATAAAGAGATTGGTTATGAAAAACTTGAATTTCTTACAATGGGCTTGTTCCTTAGCAATTATGCTGTAACTTCTTTAAGGGAATATTTTGCGACTGGATTTGAGAGATATTTTTTAGGAAACAGTGCGGAGCTATCCGGTATAAGCCCCTATTTATATCAGAAAATAGATGATTTAAACAATTTAGAAAACTACGATAGGTGAACAAAATGGCTAGTAATAGAAAAAGAAGATGGAATCCAAAATATTGGAGCAAGTATGGAGTGCCAACAACAGCACCGGAGGGTCTCATGGGAACTTGGTTAAAAATGCCAGAAAATAAGAGAAAGGCAGAATTTCAACGTCGCAAAGAAGAATGGCGCAAAAAGGAATTTGAGCAGCGCAAAGAAGAGTGGCGCAAAGAAGAATTTCAAAAAAGAAAACTTGAACACAACAAAAAAGAACTTGAAAAAAGAGTAGAAGAACAGAAAGAGATAAAAGTTCAGAAAGAGATAAAAGTTCAGAAAGAAATAAAAGTTCAGAAAAGTGTGGACAAATATGACAATATGAGTTATGATGAACTTAAGCAGAAAGCAAAGTCAAAAGGAATCAAAAGTTATTGGCGAAAGAAGAAAGAAGAATTAATTGCCGAACTCGACTTTTTGATTAAGAAACCTGACGATGCTCTGTAAGAGGCAAAATGTCAAAAAATCATATAAGCTATTCCGAATTTAAAATTTGGAAAGAGTGTCCGTGGAAACACAAACTAAAATATATAGAAAACCTGAAAGGGTTTCGGGGAAATGAATATACTGCTTTCGGGACAGCAATTCACGATGTCTGTGAAAAAACAGCCAGAGGACAATTTGGTGGCCCCGCCCAAGCAAAGCTGTTGTTTGCAAAGCGCTTTCAAGAGGAATTAGACTCCCTTCCAGAAGATCATAAATTTAATGAAAAACTTTTAAAGGAGATGAAGGCACAGGGGAAAGAACTAATACCAGACATATTTCCAGCGTTAAATGAATATTTTGGAGAGCACGAAGTTATAGCGGCAGAAGAACGACTATATGAGCCGATTAAAGAATATGCAGAATCGGAACATAACTTCAAGGGCTTCATCGATCTTATTGTTAAAACTCCAGATGGTAAATATCATGTGATAGACTGGAAAACTTGCACTTGGGGGTGGGACGCTCGCAAGAGAAGCGACAAGATGATTGTTTATCAGTTGATTTTTTATAAATATTATTTAGCTTTAAAATATGATATTGATCCAAACGACATTGAAACACATTTTGCTCTTTTAAAAAGAACAGCAAAGAAAAATAGAGTGGAAATATTCAAAGTTACTAGTGGTAAAAAAAGGACAGAAAACGCTCTTAAAATGTTAAAAAATGCACTGTATTATATTAATCGAAAGTTTTACATAAAAAATCGCTTATCTTGCAGGTATTGTGATTTTCATAAAACCGAGCACTGCACATAGGGAAGAACATGTCAAAAGAAAAAATTAAAGTCATGACGATCGGGGATATGCCTTTAAGCACATCTGGCGTGGCACATCAATCTAGGCTTATGATTGAGGCTTTGTTAAACACCAACAAATTTCAAGTTATTTCTTTGGGAGGCGCCATTAAACATGGCAGCTACCAGCCAATCAGAACAGAAGAATTTGGAGATGAGTGGACAGTATATCCAGTAGATAGCTTTGGCAACGTTGACATAGTTCGTTCTATGATTAGAAATGAAAAACCAGATATCCTTTGGATTATGACAGATCCTAGATTTTATGGCTGGTTGTGGCAGATTGAAGATGAAATCAGACCTTTGATACCGATTGTTTATTATCATGTATGGGATAACTATCCTTACCCCAAGTTTAATAGAAAGTGGTATCTCTCAAATGACGTTATTTGTACTATTTCTAAATTAACCGACGATATTGTAAGGACAGTAACTCCAGAAGTGGAGTGTCATTATGTACCACATGCGATCAAAACGGACACTTTTAAGAAGTTGTCGCCTGAAATTAAGGAAAAACTACAACGGGACAACTTCCCAGATTGGGACCATGAAAAATTTATCTTTTTTTGGAACAGCAGGAATGCTCGTCGTAAGATGTCTAGCTCTATAATTTGGTGGTTTAAAGACTTTTTAGATGAAGTCGGCCACGATAAGGCGATGTTGCTTATGCACACAGATCCTTATGATGAGAATGGCCCAAATTTGCAAGCGATCGTTGAAGAGCTAGGTTTGTTAGACGGCCAAGTTCTTTTTTCTAGACAGAAGGTTGCGCCACACGTTTTAGCTGCAATGTACAATATGGCAGCTTGCACTATTAATGTTTCAGACGCAGAAGGCTTTGGCCTTTCGGTCTTAGAATCATTAGCGTGTGGCACACCAGTTATTGCAACAATGACTGGCGGCTTGCAAGATCAGATTACAGACGGCATAGAGTATTTTGGAGTGGGCCTACAGCCAGCCAGTAAAGCAGTTATTGGCTCACAGCAAGTACCGTTTATTTATGAGGATAGAATTTGTAAAAAGGATTTTATTGATGCTTTACATAAGATGTACTCTGCCACAAAGGAAGAAAGAGAGGCCATTGGCCAAAGAGCCATACAGCATGTTATGAATCATTTTACTTGGGAAGGATACTCAGAGCGATGGGTTGAAATAATGACCAAGGTACATAACAAATATGGCTCTTGGAATACAAGAAAAAATTATAAATCATGGACATTTAAAGAGGTAGCATGAAAAAGAAAGTTATATTAGTTGCGCCAATATTGACGCAAACTGGGTATGGAGAACATGCTAGGTTTATATTCCGCGCTTTAAAATCTAAGGAAGATTTGTTTGACATATACATTCAAGCAATTAACTGGGGAAATACCGGCTGGATTTGGGAGGACAGCGAAGAACGACGCCAGATCGATGCTATAATTGGAAAAACCGTTGCACATATGCAACAGGGTGGGACATTTGATGTGTCTTTATTAATTACCATTCCTCAAGAGTGGCCACACTATAGACAAAATATTCCGGCTCACGAAACCATTGGCATAACCGCCGGAATAGAATCAAGTAGGATTTCTCATACGTGGGTGCGTAGCTCAAACGCTGTAAACAAAATTATATTCACATCAGAATTTAGCAAAAAGATTTTTGAACAAAGCTCATATATGTATCAGGACCAGAGCGGAAACGACATGGTTGATAAAGTAAATGTTCCGATGGAAGTTATTAACTATCCGGTAAAACATTACGAGAAAATTGATTTGGGCATAGAGTTCCCAACAGATTTCAATTTCCTTGTGATAGCTCAGTGGGGCATAAGAAAGAATATTGAAAATACTGTACGGTGGTTTGTTGAAGAGTTTATCGATCAAGATGTTGGTTTGGTTGTTAAAACCGGTAAGTTGGGCGGCTCGCAGCAAGATAAAGAGATGACGAGCAATGCATTAAGTTCCCTTCTTAAAGAGTATCCTAATCGAAAATGTAAAGTTTATTTATTGCACGGGTATGTGAGTGACGCAGAAATACACTCTTTGTACGTTCATCCAAAAATTAAAGCGCTCATTTCTCTTTCTCATGGCGAGGGTTTTGGGCTGCCTCTTTTTGAAGCAGCATATTCTGGCCTGCCGATCATTACTCATGATTGGGGTGGCCAAACAGACTTTTTGAATATGGAAAAGAAGGATAAAAAAGGTAAAATGAAGCTTCGAAGCTTTTATACCAAGGTTGAATATGATTTAAATCCGATTCAAGACGAGGCTGTTTGGGCTGATGTTTTGATTAAAGATTCTAGTTGGGCTTTCCCTAAGCAGGGAAGTTTTAAAATGAAGCTTCGTGAACTAAAAAAGAGTTATGTTCACAAGAAGTCACAAGCAACAAAGCTAAAAAAGCATTTACAAAAGAATTTTTCTGCAGAAATTCAGTATGAAAAGGTTGTAAGTGCTATTTGTGACAAAGAATATATTGAAATGGCTCAGTGGTTTGAAGAGTTAGCTGAAGAGGTTGTCGAAGTTGCATGAAGCTTGTATTCATAGCTGATTTTTTTGTTGATGAAATCTTAGGCGGCGGTGAGCTAAACAATGATGAGCTTATAAAAATATTTAAACAACGCGGCCACGAAGTAATATCGGCAAAAAGCGCGTCGGTAAATACAGACTTTATTGAATCTAATAAAGAGTCGCGCTTTATAGTTGCAAATTTTATAATGCTTTCTGATGCTTGTAAAAGGGCATTAGAAAATAAAAGTTATATAATTTATGAACATGATCACAAATATCTTGCAAACAGAAATCCTGCATATTGCAAAGGTTTTAAATGCCCTAAAAATAAAATTATAAATAGAGACTTTTACAAAAACGCGAAAGCAGTTTTGTGTCAATCTCAATTTCATAACGACATTGTTAAACAAAATTTGAATATTGATAATATCGTAAACCTAGGCGGAAATTTGTGGCCTATAGAAAGTCTTGTGAAAATGAGAGAAATTACAAAGAAAGAAAAGAAAGATAGGTGTTCGATACTGGATTCAAACATTTCTCATAAGAATACAGCCGGCTCAATACAATTTTGTAAGACAAAGGAATATGAATATGAACTAGTTAAAAGTAGATCGTATTATGAATTTCTTGAAAAACTTGGAGCTAATAACAAATTTTGTTTTTTTCCAAAAACGCCTGAAACATTGTCGCGAGTTGTTGTTGAGGCTAGGATGATGAATATGAGCGTGTACATCAATAAGCTAATTGGCGCCGCCACTGAGCCGTGGTTTTCCTTGAAGGGCGAAGAATTAATTGATATAATAGAAAATAAGAGAAGGGAAATTCCGGTAAAAATAGAATGTCTTCTGTAAAGCATATATGTTTAATAACGCCACCTTCGCCATTCCTTCTGGATGAGCGGGTATTTATGCACATCGGCGTTTTAAAGATTGCTGCGATTTTAGAACAGAGAGGCTATAAGGTTGATTTTGTTGATTTAAGCGGAATTTCAAATTTTGTTGATGTCTTGGCTGATTATATTAAGCTGCCTAGCAGCGCAAAGGTTTTTGGCGTGACCGCAACAACACCACAAGTTCCTTTTGCTGTAAAGATAGCACAAGCTTTAAAGGGCAAAGTTGATAAGCTAATACTTGGCGGCCCACACGTATCTTTGATGCACAGTGCATCAAAGAGAGAAAAAGAAAGAAATTTTGTTGGTAGCGACCGAGCAACAAAGGACATTGAACAGTTGCTTAATTTTTATGATGTGTTGGTCTGCGGCGATGGTGAATTAGCAATTTTCGAAGCTTTTAAAATAGAAGAGGGTGTTGTTGATGCCGACGACCGCCGTTCTCCATTATTTCTTAGCAATAAACAATTTACGACTTTTCCAATGCCGGCAAGGCATCTGGTGGATGTTGGGTCTTATAAGTACCAGATAGAGGGAGAGAATGCAATCAGTTTAATCGCTCAATTGGGTTGCCCGTTTTTTTGTACTTTTTGTAGCGGCCGCAACTCTCCGTTTTTAAGAAAGATACGAACTCGCGGCACCGACGCAGTGGTTAAAGAGATCGAGCATTTATATCTGAAGTATGGCTTTAAAGCGTTTATGTTTTATGACGATGAACTCAATGTCAATAAAAATATGGTTCCAATGATGAACCAAATCAGTGATTTACAGGAAAAGCACGGCGTAGATTTTAAATTGAGAGGGTTCATAAAGGCTGAGTTGTTCAATGAAGTACAGGCACAGGCGATGCATCGCGCTGGTTTTAGATGGATATTAACCGGCTTTGAGTCTGGCGATGAAAGAATTTTAACAAATATTAAGAAGAGAGCTTCAAAAGATGATAACACTAGGTGTGTTGAAATAGCAAAGAAATATGGTCTTAAAGTGAAGGCTCTAATGTCCATCGGCCACGCCGGCGAGAGTTCAGAAACAATTGAGAACACCAAAAATTGGTTATTAAAAGCCCAACCAGAAGAGTTTGACTGCACGATTATTACAACATACCCCGGTTCACCTTATTTTGATGAGGCGGTCAAGCGTGGAGATCATTATGTATATACATCTGATATATCGGGTGACAAACTTTATCAAAAACCACTTAATTATTTGGTAGATCAAGATTATTATAAAGGAGACCCAAGCGGCGGATATATTTCATATGTGTGGACAGATCATATTTCCGCAGAAAATCTGGTGAAAGAGAGGAATCTTTTAGAAAAAGAAGTAAGAGAAAAACTTAGTATTCCATTTTATTCCGCTAGGCCGGGAATAAAGTATGAACATTCCATGGGACAAGGTAATCTTATTATCCCAGAATTTATTTTACGACAAACTGAAAAGGTAGTAGATGAGCAACATTCACTTCAAAATAATTGTACCATTTTATAATGTTGAAAAGTGGATAAAAATATGTGTACAGAGTGTGAAAAAACAAAAATACAATAATTTTCATTGTGTTTTGGTTGACGATCATTCTACAGACAACACTATATCCATCATAGAAAAAGTGATTAAAGACGATGACAGGTTTGAGTTATTTTCAAACCCAGAAGAGACAAATACCGGTGCTTTGGGAAGCATATATTATGGAACTGAGCATTCAAAACCTAGTGATGAAGATGTTATAATAATATTAGACGGCGACGATTGGTTCGCTGGTCTTGATACATTACAAAAGTTGCACGATGTATATGCAGAAAAAGATTGTTGGATAACATACGGCAGCTATGTGGAGTTTCCGCTGGGTAAAAGAGGAAAGTTCTCAAAACAAATTCCAAAAGAAGTTACAGAGCAAAGGATGTTTAGGCAGAGCGAGTGGATGTCTTCACATTTAAGAACATATAAGTACAAATTATGGCGACTTATTAAGAGAGAGGACTTGATGAATTCAGAAGGTCGCTTTTACCCTATGGCTGCAGATCTGCCGACTATGATTCCAATGCTTGAAATGGCCGGCTCAAAAAGTCAATTTATTGAAGATATACTTTTGGTGTATAATCGTATAAACCCAAATAACGAAGATAAGGTGAATCACTCATTACAACTTTCAATTGAACAGGAGATCCGTAGCAAAAAGAGATACCCACTTTTGGAGTATATGTTAGATTAATGAAATTAAAATTAAAAGATATTGAGAGCAAACATAGGGAAGAGGCTTGTGTTATTGCGGCTCATGGTCCAAGTTTGGATAACACAAAATTAAAAATAGAAGAACTGCAAAAAAAGAACATGCTTCTTCGTATTTCTGTTAACGAGTGGTTTGATTTTTTTAAACAAAAACCTGATTATTGGATCGTATCAAATTCCGAATTTACAATTAAAGCATCTATGACCAACGATCCTTTGTGGCAGCACAGACAATATCCGCACGATGTTTTTAATAAGTATAAAATACCTTTATTTTTTAATTCGACTGCTGATTTAACAGAAGAGTCGTTTATCAAAAATAATTTAAAGTGTGATTATTTGCCATACGACACGCGGCACTTCAAGTCACACACTTGCTATGAGATTCTAAAAAAATTCAAAGAACACCATCAAAAGAATAAAAATTTTGACTTCAAATATTATGGTGATAATTCTGTTATGTGGCAGTTTCCAGATGTTGCCGAGGTTAACCCATATTGTGCACAAGTCCATGGTCAGCTAGCATCTGGTTGGTCCCGTGACGGAAAGTGCTGCGAAAGGATAAATCCATCAGAGGCAACACTTCAAGAATATTTACAAAAAATGTCAGGGCATGCCCGCCATATGGGCCCGGGCCAAACGGTAACAATGTTTGCAGTTATGTTCGCAGTTTTGATGGGTTGCAATCCGATATATATTGCTGGAATGGATTTAGATTATCAAGTTGGTTATGCTGAAAATGATAAAAGTTCTACATACATACCAAACATAGGAAACGTTGGTCATTGGAAATATGTATACAGAAAGTTTCTTTTAGATGATATGAAAATATTGAGAGAAAGCGCTGAACTATTAGGAATAAAAATCATTAATTTAAATAAGGCTGCGTGGTATGATGTCTTTGAGTTTGGTGAACTACCGGAGTAAATGATGAACAAAACTTTTATAATTGCAGAAATAGGAATTAATCACAATGGTGATATGGATATAACAAAAAAGCTGATTGATGGTGCTGCAGAAACAGGCTGTGATGCAGTAAAGTTTCAGAAGCGAACAATCGATGTGGTATACACAAAGGGAGATTTAGACCGCACACGCGAAAGCCCTTGGGGAACTACCAACAGAGAACAAAAAGAAGGTCTTGAATTTGGCAAAGAAGAATATGATGAGATCGATCGATATTGTAAAGAGAAGGGGGTTGAATGGTTTGCATCGGCATGGGATATAGAGAGTCAGCTATTTTTAAGACAGTATGATTTAAAGTATAACAAGGTTGCCTCTGCTATGTTAACCCACAGAGAACTCCTAGAAAAAATAGCAGAAGAGGGCAGATATACATTTGTGAGTACGGGAATGAGTACTTTGACAGAAATCCAAAAAGCAGTTAAGATTTTCCAAGATCATAAGTGTCCTTTTGAGTTGATGTACTGCAATAGCACCTACCCAATGCCTCTAGAGGAAGCTAATCTAAATTCAATGCTAAACTTAGTAAAGATTTTCAGCCCAGCTAAAGTTGGTTATAGCGGCCATGAAACTGGTCTTATAGTTAGTTGTGCCGCTGTAGCAATGGGCGCAACTTCAATTGAAAGACACATAACACTAGATCGTTCTATGTATGGCTCAGACCAAGCCGCATCTGTAGAACTGGGTGGATTAAGAAGGTTGGTCGAATATATTCGCAGTATTGAGATTGCAATGGGTTCCGGCTTTAAGGTTGTTGGTGAAAAAGAAAAGAGTATTGCCAAGAAATTGAGAAGGGTTGACACACTATAATGAAAAAGATCGCGGCCCTTATTCCTGCTCGCGCCGGGAGTAAGGGCGTACCTCATAAAAATATCCGCATGCTTTGCGGATATCCACTAATTTTGTATTCTATTGCTGCTTGTAAATTTTGTGAAGAAATAGATGATGTTTTCATTTCTACGGACGACAGGGAGATAGCAGATGTTGCAGAAAAGTATGGTGCAAAAGTCCCCTTTCTAAGGCCGAAAAAATACGCCGGCGATAATTCAACAGATTATCAATATTTAAAACACTTTTTTTCAAAAATAGATGTTGATGAGGTGGCTTTGGTTCGGCCAACAACTCCTTTAAGAAACCCTGTTATTCTTGGAGGTTTCATTAAAAAATATTTTAAAATAAAGAAACAAATAACAAGCTTGAGATCAATGCATGAACTGTCGGAATCTCCATACAAGTTTTTTAAGATTAACGATGAGGGTTTTTGCGAGGGGTTTTTTGAGGACTATGAAGGCATCAAAGACTACACAAACCTTCCTAGGCAAGTTTTTCCAAAAACATACCACCCCAATGGATATGTTGATATAATAAAAAAGGAAGTTATTAATGCCGGCAAAACATACGGTGATAAGATATATCCTGCTGTTACTGAATATGTGACTGAAATAGATACTCTTTACGAATTAAAAATTATAGAAAACGAATTAAAAATTAGTGGTAATTTGTTAATAGATTTGTTACAATATAATGGTAAAGAATTAATAATTGCATGATAAGAACAGAAAACAGAATAATTTTAGATAGTTTCACGCTTAAAGACAACCACTTAACAGCAAAGAAGCAGAAATATGAATCTATAGCCATTAGCAATCAATTGCCGGTAATCTGGCACAGGGCCAAAGATTTTAATGTTTATGATCCTGCCGGAAACAAGTGGATAGACATGACCTCTGGCATATTTGTTGCTAACGCCGGTCACTCCAACTCTCAAGTGAATGACGCAATAAAGGCCCAGTTGGACAGAGATATGAGCTTTGCTTTTTTCTACAACACTGAGATAAGATATCAGTTCATTGAGAAGCTGTTAGAAATATCACCAAATCATTTTGAGAAAGCTGTGTTGTTGAGCAGCGGCTCTGAAATAACGGACATTGCGGCCAAACTTATAAAATTTTGGGCTAAAAAGAACAATAGAAAATACATTGTCGTCTTTGAGGGGAGCTATCATGGCCGCACCTTGGGCGCAGATTTTCTTTGTGGCACGACAAATAGTACAAATTGGTCTGGAATTAAAGACGATAATATTATATTTATTAAGTTTCCTTACAATAATGAAAAGTTTGACCCGAGTATACTGGGGGATCCGAACAATATTGCTGCTTTCTTTTTAGAAACGTACCAAGGCTGGGGCGCCTGTATGTACCCCGATCACTATATGAGGGATCTATACACGTTTGCACGACAAAGTGGCGCTTTAGTGTGCTTTGATGAGGTTCAAGCAGGTTTCTATAGAATGGGCGAACTTTATGGCTATATGACATACGGCGATTATATCAAGCCAGATTTAATTTGTCTAGGTAAGGGCATATCATCTTCTTTGCCGATGGCCGCATTGCTGGCCACCAAAGAAATAATCGATGTGGACTTTGAGGCAAAGGTTGGCGGTACACACTCTGGTAATGCACTGTGTTGCGCTGCAGCGCTGGCTAATATAAATTTTTTGACGAACGACAGCTTTCAGGAAGAATTGAAAGAGAAGGTGGAGTTGTTTGAAGAGCTTTCTCAATCATTGACCAAATTTAGGTCAGTAACAAAAGTGAACTGCAAGGGCATGGTCGCTGGCATAATTTTCCGCGATGAACCTACCGCAACGAAAGTCATAAAAGAATGCGTCCACAGCGGCGTCTTGCCGGTGTATACCTTCAGAAATTCAATAAAGCTAGGACCGCCGCTAACGATAACAAAAGCCGCGATTAAAGAAGCTCTAGGTGTTATTTCTGAGTGTATACAGGGGGTTGAGAATGAACATTTTCAAAAATAAAAAGTACTTAGAGGTTACATATTCGGATGAAATAGCACCTAAAACGAGCTATCCAGATAAGCTTAGTTCTTGGATAAAGGAAAATATCTTTAAAAAAACGGGCGAATTAGCTGATTTAGGTTGTGGCAGGGGCGATTATCTAGATTCGTTTAAAAAGCTGGGGTATGAGGTGTGTGGACTAGATGCCTCTCCAAATATTGAGGATTTACCTCACAGCTATGCATTTATTAATTTTGAAGAAGAGCTTATTTCACTTCCAAAAAAATATGATTTTATTTTTAGTAAATCGGTTATAGAACATTTGAGAACTCCAGACAATTTATTTTCTATAACTTATGAAGGGTTGAAGAAAAATGGCGTAGCAGTAATTATGACACCAAGTTGGGAATACAACTACTGGGGGCCGTTTTATATTGACCACACTCATGTGACGCCGTTTACAAAAACCTCTCTTAAGAGTGCTTTACACATGGCCGGCTTCGAAGAGGTCGAAGTTTGTTATTTTTATCAATTACCGATTTTGTGGAAGTATCCATTTTTAAAGCCGCTGGTTAAAATTTTACAATTGTTGCCCTTGCCATACAGTCCATATAATGATATGTCGCTACCATTAGGAATGAATAAGCTAATTAGATTTTCTAAAGAAGTTATGTTGTTGGCAGTAGCAAAGAAGGAAGAAAAATGAAGATCCGTCACACTGGAATAGTCGTATGCAATATTGATAAAGCTTTACATTTTTATAATAAACTATTGGGGCTTAAAATTGTAAAGGATGTGTGGGAAAGTGGTTCTTTCATCGATAATATTCTGAGCTTGAAGGATGTTAATGTTCGTACTGTCAAAATGGAAGCTGGAGGTAGCTTGATAGAGCTTCTCTATTTTAAATCACATCCAACATCTGGTTTGTGGCAAAACAGGATAACCTCTTTGGGGTGTTCTCATATAGCATTGACAGTTGATAATTTGGAAAATTGTTTTAATATGTTAAAGGAGGAAAATACTTGTTTTATCAGTGAGCCACAGACATCCCCGGATGGCAATGCCAAGGTGGCTTTTTGTAGAGATCCGGATGGAACATTTATTGAACTTGTGGAGGAATTAAAATGAATTTAGGAATAATGCAGGGAAGACTATCACTGCCCGTCGAAGGCCACATACAAGAGTTCCCTTTCCATTGGATGGGCGAGTTTATGCTTTTGAAGAAAGCGCAATTAAACCATCTAGAGTGGCTGGTTACAGAAAAGTCTTTCAGAAACAATCCTATTTTGGTACCACAATATTCACTTAATTATGTGCCAATAAGCTCCATATGCGCCGACAATCTTGTTGACGAAAGGATAACAGATAAAGAATTTTTATTCTCAAATTTAATACCGATTTGTGAAGGTGCCATAAAAAATGGAGTGCCTAGAATTACAATTCCTCTTTTAGAGGCCAGCAGCGTTGAAGACGATGAAAAGCGAGGCACTTTTAGCAAATTAATTTCAGAGCTAGCTTTCCGATATCGCTATTTAAAATTTTCTTTTGAGGCAGAACTTGAGCCGAAAAAGCTGCTACAAATATTAAATAAAATGCCTAATTTTTTTGTAACTTACGATACTGGCAATGTCACATCTTGTGGCTTTGATCATAGAGTATGTGTGAATTTGTTGGCAAAACACATTGACAATGTACACTTGAAGGACAGGACATATGATGCAAAAACAGTTGAACCCGGAACAGGAGATACTGATTTTAAATTAATATTTCAACTTTTAAAGGAAATAGATTATAATGGTCCATATACGCTGCAGACCGCTCGCGGCACCACCGGCAAAGAATACGAAACAATCATAAAACACAAAGAGTTATTTGAAGGGATTTATAATGAGTAAAAATATATTTAATTTAACTGGCAAGGCTGCATTAATAACCGGCGCCGGCGGCCTTTTAGGGCCAAAGCACGCAGAGGCTATTATTGAGTTTGGAGGAAGGGCAATCATCACTGATCATCACGAAGTCAGAGCAAAACAAAGAGCCGGCGAATTGAATGAAAAATATGGTGAAGGATCGGCTACATGGCACCACATGGATGTAACAGACAAAGAATCAATTGAGAGTGTTATAGCGGGATATGATAAGGTTGATATTTTGATTAACAACGCCGCCAAAGATCCAAAAGTTAAAAAGGAGGCCGGCTTAACTCCTGCTAGCAGGTTTGAAACAATGACTTCCGACTATTGGTTTGAGGGAATCAACGCCGCTCTTAACGGGACATTCTTCTGCTCTCAGGTGATTGGCAACAAGATGCTTAAGCAGGGCGGGGGTGTTATTCTAAACATCTCCTCTGACTTGGGTATTATTGCTCCCGACCAAAGAATTTACCGAAAGGAAGGCATTCCAGAAGAAATGCAGAACATTAAGCCGATTACTTATTCGGCAGCAAAGTGGGCCATCATTGGCATGACTAAATACTTGGGCGTTTATTTTGCAAAGAAGAATATCCGCGTGAACTGCTTAAGCCCCACTGGGGTGTTCAATGATCACCCAGAAGATTTTGTTGAGAAGCTTTCTAACATTATCCCCATGGGCAGAATGGCACACATCGATGAGTATAAGGGCGCCATCGTCTTTCTTTGTTCTGACGCTAGCTCTTATATGACTGGTGAAAATATGGTTATCGACGGAGGGAAGACAGTATGGTAAGAGAAAAAACTTATTTACCAATGAAGTTTGTCAAGAAAGGCTGGGGTTATGAGAAGTGGATTGTTAACAAGGAAGAATACTGTGGCAAACTTTTGTTTTTTAATAAGGGTAGGTGCTGTTCTTGGCACCACCACAAGATAAAAGACGAGGTTTTTTATTTGCAATCTGGGAAAATGATTGTAAAATTTTCGGAAAACGACGACATACAAAAGGCAGAACAAGTGCTTCTAGGGCCGGGACAGAATTTTTATATTTACCCCGGTCTGCGACATCAAATGATTGCGCTGGAAGACAGCGAGCTATACGAGTTTTCAACTCAACATTTTGATGAAGACAGTTACAGAATTATAAAGGGTGATTAATGATTATATTTGTAGACATTGATGAAACGATTTGCAAAACTCCAGAGAATAGAGATTACAGCAAATCAGTTCCAATACAAAAGAATATCGACAAGATTAATAAATTATATGATGCTGGCGATACAATCGTTTATTGGACGGCAAGAGGATCCGGCAGTGGAAAAAATTGGCATGATTTAACGGGACAACAGCTTAAGGAGTGGGGTGCAAAGCATCACGACTACAAGGTTGGTAAGCCCATGTATGATTTGTTTATTTGCGACAAGGCAATTAATTCGGAGAAGTTTTTTAATGAAGAGGCTTAAGGTTGTAAAATACGATAGTCTAATGACTAAAGAGAACAATTTTGAAGCCCATAAAGAGTGGACTATGAGCCGCGCCTTTAAGCCCAAAAATCTTGAATGGATATATGCCGGCGGAATTCAACCAGAGGCTGTTAAACCAGCAGAGATTGTTGATTGTCCGGATGATATTGTTCTTTTTACAGACAAAGACATCGTTTCGCCCATTGTGGATCAGATACAAGCAAAACATAAGCTAGTTTATTTGTCGGAGTGCAGAACAATCCACCCTTTTGTATATCGGTGGATGCCACAGTTTGAAGACAAGTTTGATTATATTTTTACACACGACTCTTATTTGCTTGCGCGCAGTCCAAAATATGTTCTTAATGTATTGGGGACATCTTGGCTAACTGATGCCGAAGCTAAAATATATGAAAAAAGTAAAATGTTTTCTCACATAGCGTCGAAGCAGGCTTGGTCCCCGGGCCACAAGCTTAGGCATATGATTACAAAAGTTATACAAGACAAAAAATTAAATGTGGATCTCTGGGGGAGCGCAATAAAACCTTTTGATAAAAAAACCGAGCCATTGGCGGATTATCACTTTTCAATAACTGTTATGAACGCAAAGCACGACAATTATTTCACTGAGACTCTTGTTGATAATTTTAGAGCAGGAACGATTCCAATTTTTTGGGGCTGTGGGAATATTGGCAGATTTTTTAACGAAAAGGGAATTGTAAAATTTAACAGCGGTCCCGAAATGCTTGAACTAATCAACAACTTAACACCACAAGATTATTACGATAGAATTGAGTATGTTAAAGAGAATTTCGAAATTGCCAAAAAATACAAATCAGCAGATGATATTTTGGGTAAAAACATTATTAAAACACTTGGGTTGAAGGGTTATGACTGCGAATAGGAAATATTTACCGACTTTGTCCGAGTTGGTTGATAGGCTTTCGATTGCACAACTTAAAGAGGTGTTTATCACGGAGCACAAGGAAGAGTATGCACAGGAGATAGGGGACATATGCCACGATATTCAATTAATTTTAGATCAGTGTGATGATATAGACGCCGAGACCATTAGGGCCGTTGTTGTGTTATCGCAAATGAATCTACATATATGGCACAACGAGAGCAATTATCGCAAGGGTATTAAAGACGGAAACAATTTAGAACTCACACACGGCCTAAATGGAATTAGAAATACAGCGAAAAATAAAATTCAAGAGTTGTCTGCTGGAAGAAAGGATTATAAAATTGATTGTCTGGCCGCCGAGTTCAAAGATTGGGAGATTAGCTGGTGACTTTCAATGAATATTATGAGCATTATTTAAATTAAGATATGATAAGAAGAACTTCTAGAAAATATATGATCAAGATGATCAAGGATAATCCAAGTTGGAATGTTTTGGATTTGGGTTGTGGGACTGATGGCTGGAAATGCGCCAACATGTATTGTGATATGGTTGATTGTACAAAACACTACTCTGAGGGAACTTTTGTACAGTCGGAAGGAGATAAAACCCCGTTTTCTGATAAAGAGTTTGATTTTGTAATAGCCACTCACATCGCCGAACATGTTCCTGATCCTAAAAAATTTATGGCGGAACTCATGAGAATATCCAAACGCGGGTATATAGAAGTGCCAACACCATTTTTTGATAACTTGGTGGTTGGGAATGGGAACCCCATCCCACACGGCCATTTATGGTGGGTTACTTTCGATGACGATACAAATCAAATTGTTTTTAAGCCGCGTATTCATATATTATCAGAAGTCTTAACACCGGCCGATACAACAACTTTAACTCCTTTTTTCGAAGATGTTATGGTAACGCGCCTTTATTGGGAAGAAAAAATATCAATCCGAGAAGAGGAATTAATATTTACGCACATTCCCGGCAACTCTTCGCCCAATAGAAAACTAGATCTTAGAAATAAAAAAATACCAGATAGAAAATGGAGGATAAATTTTTAACATGAACGTACTAATCACCGGCGGCGCCGGCTACATAGGCAGCGAGCTAACACAATGTTTATTGGATGAGGGCCACGCCGTAACATGTTATGACAACTTGATGTATGATCCAACTAGTCTGTTGAGATACACTATCAACGAAAGGTTTACTTTCGTGAAAGGGGATGTTAGGAATTATAAAAAACTAAAAGAATATCTTAAAAAAGCTGATATAGTTATTCCTCTGGCTGCTCTCGTTGGCTTCCCCCTTTGTAGGGACGACCCCCAAGCTGCAGAAGAAATTAATCATTTGACAAACCGATGGATTGCCGAAAAAAAGCACAAAGACCAATTGGTTATTTACCCTTGTACGAACTCTGGTTACGGTGTCGGTGAGTCTGGAAAATATTGCACAGAAGAATCGCCACTTAATCCAATTTCCCTTTATGGGCAAACTAAGGTGGCTGCAGAGAAAGAATTTCAAGGGGTAGAAAACCATGTAACTTTTAGGTTGGCAACTGTATTTGGCCCCTCATCTAGGATGAGAACAGATTTATTGGTCAATAGTTTTGTGTTAAAAGCCCTGCGCGACAAGATATTAGTTTTATATGAACATGAGTTTATGAGAAACTATATACATCTTCAAGATGTCTGTAGGGCTTTTATGTTTGTCATAAATAACTGGGACAGCTGTAAGAACGAAACATACAATGTCGGCCATGATGATATTAACATGAATAAGCTGGGGTTGGCTAAAAAAATCCAAAAACAAGTTCCACTTGAGATTATTTTTGCAGAGTTCACAAAAGATTTAGATAAGAGAGATTATATTGTCAGCAGCCAGAAGTTTTATGACAAGGGGTTTGTGTGTAAATATGATCTAGATATTGGGATTAAACAACTGCTTAGTGCTTATTCTATTATTGAAGAGCCTTGGTATGCAAATTATTGAGGACAAAATGACAAAACTTGATGTCCTGTTTATACACCCAAATGCATCTAAAAAAATATATCAAGATTTGAGCAAAGACTTGTCAGCAATTGAGCCTCCAATTTGGGCTGCGCTTCTTGCTAATCACGTCAGAACAAAAGGGTATAGTGTAAAAATTTTAGATTGTGAGGCGGAACGTTTAGATTCGTCTACTGCCGCACAAATTATTGATAAACACGGCGCAACTTTAAATGTGATTGTCGTATATGGCCAGCAGCCATCTGCTTCTACACAAAACATGCAGGGTGTCCACGATTTGTTGAATGAGCTTAAAAGTAGGTTTTCAAATAAGATTCTTTTAGTTGGCCTTCACCCATCTGCTGTTTCTAGAAAAACTTTAAAAGAAGAAAAAGCAGATTTTGTTTGTCAGGGCGAAGGCCCGCACACAATTACTACATTACTGCAAGTTAATATGGATGATCCTGTTGAATTACAAAGAGTGCCGGGGTTGTGGTATAGAGATAGCAACAAAATTAAATTCACTTTGCCTGCACCAGTTATACCACAAAAAGATTTAGAGAAAGAATTACCCGGGATGGCTTGGGATCTTTTGCCAATGGACAAATATCGAACGGCAAATTGGCATGCGATGTCTAACGATAATCAACGCCAGCCATTCGCGTCTTTATATACGAGCTTGGGCTGCCCATTCAAGTGCAGCTTTTGTTGTATTAATGCTCCGTTTGGAAATAACAATTTAGAAAACTCTTTTGGAAATCCAAGTTTTAGGTTTTGGAATCCGGATTTTATAATTGATGAATTTGATAAGATTCACAAAATGGGAATTAAGAATGTAAAAATTGCAGATGAAATGTTTGTTTTGAACAAGCGTCATTTTATGGAAATATGCAATAAGCTAATTGAACGAGAATATAATTTTAATATATGGGCATATGCAAGAGTTGATACTGTTAAAGAGGAATATTTACAAATACTTAAGAAAGCTGGTATTAACTGGTTAGCACTCGGCATTGAATCTGGCAACAAGGTTGTAAGAGGCGATGTTGTTAAAGGTAAGTTTACTGAAGTCAATATTCGCGATTTGGTAAAAAAGATACAAGGCGCCGGCATTAATATTATTGGAAATTACATTTTTGGATTACCAGAAGATAACTTGGAAACTATGGAAGAAACTTTGCAACTTGCATTAGATTTAAACTGTGAGTTCGCGAACTTCTATTGTGCCATGGCCTATCCCGGCTCTAAGCTCTTTTTAGAAGCACTCAAAGAAGGTTGGGAATTACCAGATAGTTATGTTGGCTTTTCTCAACATGCATATGAAACGAAGCCTTTGCCCACTAAATATATTTCTGCGAAAGAAGTGCTGAAATTCAGAGATGAGGCGTTTGACAAATATTATAATAACAAAGAATACTTAGAGAGTATTAGAGAGAAGTTTGGGAATGAAACCTACAATGGTATAAAAAATATGATATCATATAAATTAAAGAGAAAACTATTAAGAGATTAAAGATGTTGACTAAAGAAGAATTAATTGAATATGAAAATCATATTGCAGGCTGTTTTGATGCAGCAATGATCAGGGCCCCGGTTCACTTATATAATGGTAACGAAGAGGAGATGATTAACATCTTTAAAGAGCATAACATTGGCCCTGATGATTGGGTGTTGTGTTCGTGGAGAAGCCACTACCAATGTCTTTTAAAGGGCGTCCCAAAGAAGAAGCTAAAAGATGCAATCCTTCAGGGCCGTTCTATTTCATTGTGTTTCGCAAAAGAGAGAGTTCTGTGTTCTGGTATTGTAACCGGCGCGATTCCAATAGCTTTGGGCATTGCGTTGAACATTAAAAGGAAGGGTGAAAAAAACAAGGTATATTGTTTTATGGGCGATATGACATCAGAGACCGGGGTCGCTCATGAGTGTATAAAGTATGCACGCAACCACAAGCTTCCAATTCATTTTATTATTGAAGATAATGAAAAGTCAGTATGTACGGACACCCGCGCTACGTGGGGAATGGAAAAATTAACATATGAGGGCGTTGAGGATGAATATATAACATATTATAAATATAAATTAGAAAAATATCCGCACGCCGGCGCCGGCACAAGGGTTCAATTTTAAGAGAAAATCATGGGAAAATATTTTGACGAGCTTAAGCGATCTATGGATTATCTGGCAAAAAAGCCAAATACAGTTTTTTTAGGACAGGCTGTGGCTTATAAAGGTACTGCCATGACAAACACATTAAAAGATGTTCCAAAAGAGAAATTAATTGAAATGCCAGTGAGTGAGGAAATGCAGATGGGCATAACAAATGGTGTTGCGGTTGAGGGTAGTGTACCTATCAGCATTTATCCTCGCTGGAATTTTCTTTTGCTTGCTGCAAACCAGCTTGTAAACCATTTAGATAAGTTGCCAGATTATTCACACAGAGAATATGTACCAAAAGTAATTATTAGGACGGGCATTGGATCTGTTAGACCTCTCAACCCACAACTACAGCATACCGGCGATTTTACGGAAGCTTTTCAAAAAATGCTTACAAACATTGAAGTAATAAGGCTAGAAGAGCCAGAAGATATTTTTCCAGCTTACCACAAGGCATACAACAGGGAAGATGGAAAAAGCACCATTGTAGTAGAATATGGCGATTATTATAGTGAAAAATGAAGAACGCGAAAAAGAATTTCTTGTAAGGCTGTACCTGCATACCGGGCCAGAGGCTTCGTATGATGATCCCGCCTTGCCGGCGAACGCTCCGATGTTCGCGGCGCTGGTCAATACTGTTTTAAATTTTATTATTGTATACATTGTCCATGATCCGAGATATAAAGCAGTGGTCCAAGTTAAAAGTGTAAGTGATTTAAGCGATTCTGAAATGAAAGAAGTTGTCCTCCAACTCGCGAAAAAAATAGCAGAGAAGTATCATTCTGATATTTGGGCAAAATACAAAAAGCAAGATTTTTTTGACACAATTAAGCCAAATTCAATCATTGCAGAAATTGGTGTATTAGATGGAGAACACGCTGCCGAAATTTTACAGTATTGCAAACCAAAAGAATTGTGGTTAATTGATCCGTGGGAAAATTATGACACCTATCAAAGATATTGCGGCAATTATGAAAAAGTAAAAAAACTTTTTGCCAACAACAAGAGTGTTAAAATAGTAAAAAATTATTCAGCTGAAGCTTCAAAACTGTTTGAAGACCATTATTTTGATGTTGTTTATATAGATGGCAACCATTCTTACGATTATGTAAAAGCAGACATTGCACATTGGCTACCAAAAGTTAAAAAAGATGGATTTATTTGCGGCGACGACTTTAATTTACAAGCCGGCTGGCCCGGAGTTTATAGGGCGGTTGCTGAATTTATTATTAAATATATGGAAAAAGATTTGTCGCTTTTAGAATTATTAGAAAAAGAAGAAACTTGGGCTGAAAACGATGAAGGTTCGGATGGGGCAGAACACGGCGCTTGTTCTCTTGAAGCGTTCGATTCAAATTTTTTAATAAAATATCCTCAAGTTAATGAAATAATAAAAAAATGGGCAACAGTTCATAATCACATAAAATATTTTAGAATTGATATTAAAGATATCGGCGAGAT
>Ga0080013_1002322_pt1 | contig 22573 bp, 16 predicted proteins | sample ETNvirenome_6_85_FD_69236 | JGI IMG/M metagenome (GOLD analysis project Ga0080013, IMG submission 69236) | Marine viral communities from the Pacific Ocean - ETNP_6_85 (SPADES assembly) (version 2) | ecosystem: Environmental > Aquatic > Marine > Oceanic | place: Pacific Ocean | collected 2013-06-19 | reverse complement strand
TCTCAAGGATGAGAAGCTCATAGTATGGCTTAAATCCAGGCAGACAGGCGCATCATGGCTATTAGCCGCATACGCCCTATGGACGGCCATGTACAAGCCTGGTGCCTTGGTTCTTCTACTATCACAAGGCGAAGAAGAATCCAAGATTCTATTGTCGAAAAGCCGATTCATCTATGAACGTCTGCCCGACCAACTAAAGACCACACTGGGAACCGATTCCAGACAGGAACTTACGTTCCCCGACGTTGAATCAGGTATCCGTGCCCTACCATCCACCGATAAAGCAGGGCGTTCAACCACCGCATCATTGGTCATCCTTGACGAAGCAGACTTCCATGAGCACTTAGAGGCTAACTATGCCGCTGTAAAGCCTACTGTTGATGACACAGGTGGCCAGCTAATCATGGTTTCGACTGCCAATGCTGCCAATTCCCGTTCCATGTTCAAGAACGTGTACCGAGAATCGCCAGATAACGGGTTCAGAAAACTCTTCTATCCCTGGAATGTACGTCCTGGGCGGGATAACCAATGGTTCGCTGATAGGCAAAAAGAGTACCATGACATCTCATTATTTGAGAAAGAGTACCCTGCTACCGAAGCAGAAGCCCTATCACCCCCACGTACCATATCCGCATTCGACCACGACATCTTGGCTATGATGGCCCAGGATTGCCGCGCACCCATCAAAACCATACAGGTAGGGCCAGAGACAGCTAACATATGGCAGGAATATCACCCAGGTAAAAGGTACGTAGCTGGGACTGATACGTCACACGGGACAGGTGGCGACTATGCCGTCACAGCCATCATGGATACCACGACAGGTTATGTCGTAGCCGACATCCAGACTAATCTGATACCCCCAGACCAATTAGCACTAGCTTCTATGGAATTACTGAAGCTATACCAGAATCCTGTATGGGGAATAGAGGACAATGACTGGGGCGTACTTACCATATCTACGGCCCGAGAAGCGAGATACCCCCATCTGTACTATCGCGATGACGATAAGTGCGGCTGGCACACCGATGAACGCTCCAGATACGTACTATGGGGCGAGATGATTGAGGCTGTAAGCACAAGGTTGTTGATTATACCCAGTGAAGAAGGGCTGGCCCAGTTCTATACTGTCATCAGAAATCCCAAGAAGAACGGCAGGATAGAAGCTCAACTGGGTGCCCATGACGATTATCCGCTTGCTGTGGGCATAGCGTGGCAATTGCGGCGTTTTGCTCAAGCTGTTGGACGTAACCGATACGGGCCTTCAGAGGGCGGCTGGAAACGCATATTAGCTCGCGCACGAAAGCCATCGAGGTGGTAAACATTGGCATACGATGAGAAACCGACAGTAGAATCAATCCATCAGATAACCAGATATCTGCAGGATTTGTGGTCACGTACCCACAATAAATGGCGTGAGATTGATAGTTATTATCAGCAAGAGTTCAAGCTCTGGCCTGAAGGTATGAGCCGCCCTGAATGGCTGAAACCTGCACGCTCGCGGTCTATCGTTGACCATGCTGTAGACCATCAACTAGCCTATGAGCCTATCGTGCACAGGTTTGCGGTTGGTCAAACAGAAGCCAGTGAACGAAGAGCAGATGAAGTCGAACCAGCTATGAAAGCCATACTGGATGAAGCCTCACTGTTTGAGCCTAGCATGACCTGGAAGGCCATCGGCAAACATCTTCTGTTATATGGATATGCCGTGGTCGAAGACGGATTAGATAGCTCGTGCATGAACGAGCGTCGAGAAAAGCCACGTAAAGGGCGCAATGAACCCCAAGATGAGTTTGACCGCCGAGTACGTATCCACCAGAACGCCGTTAAAAGCATGATGCCGTTCCGCACCCGTGCGCCACACCCATCGCGTGTACTCCTTGACCCTATGGAGAAAGAACCGCGTATGGCCGTGAAACACGCATACAGGCGGTCTATCGACCTTGAGGAGATAACTAGCGCAAGGATGACGGGCGCACGCGCTAAACGCGGCGAGGTGCATCCCTGGAAGGTTACTGATAATCCATTTGAGATGGTCATGGTTGACGAGTTCTGGTCGGAATGCTGGCACGCAATGGTCGCCAATGACGAACTTCTATTCGTTGAGAAGAATACCTGGGGATTCATACCATATAGCCACGCATTCTCTGGTTATGGCCAGGAGATAACCAGTATCGAGGAATATGACCCTAGTTACCTGGCTGTGGGGATACTAGAACCCGTCATGCCAGCCCTTAAAGCGCAGGCACAGGCGGTTGCTGGTAGACATAACGCACTCATGGAAGCCACGTTTAACCCGACAGGCACCGTGATGGACGCCTCAGAGTTAGAAGAACAGCTATCTCGTGGCGATGTCATAGAGATGGGGAACAAGAGCGATGTCTGGAAGATGGAGATTCCCCAGCTTCCACGCTGGATGTTCGCCTCAGAGGAATGGCTTGATAGAGACATAGAACTAGGTACATTCTCCCGCGCACTGGCTGGCGTAAGAGAGCAGGGAGTCTCGACAGTTGGTCAGCAGGCCATACTGACAACTGCTGCTGGAAGAAAATTCGTCAGTCCTACAAAGCAGTTAGAACATCTGGCGACCAAATGCGCTGAACATATCCTGCAATGGGTAGATGTCCTAGAGCTAGACTTACGAGTGCGCGGCCACAAACTGAACAGGCAGATGCTAGAGAGTGACTATTCATGCTCGGTATCGTTTGAACTCATAGACCCAGTACTACAGTTACAGTTCCGCGAACTGGGTATGAGAGAAGTCCAGCAAGGACTGAAGTCCAAGGAAACATACTGGTCATCCGATGCCAGGTTAGAGGACTCTACAGGTGAGCAGAAGAGATTACTTGAGGACTTGATACGAGAAGACCCACGTGTCCAAGAGCTAATGGCAAAGGAAGTAGCACGTGAGGCTGGCCTACAAGACCTTCTTGACCAGGAAGAGGAAAAAGCTAAGGCGCAGCAGATGTCAGCTATGGACTCAGGTGCCATGCTTGGGCCTGATGGTATGCCTATACAACAGACTATGGGGGCTGGAGCAGGAAGGCCACCACGTAATCCACTGACACCCGATACAGCGAGACCCAGTAGGATAGGCCAGGAGTTAGCTAGGTAATGTCATACGCTCAAAGCATCTTCACTGAAGCCACACGTAAGGTGATGGAAGACCGAGAAGAATTAAAGAAGGTGGCAAGCAAAGCCCAGGCACCGACCTTCATGCACGAAACAGGGGTTCCTGCCAAAGCTCGGCGCAAGAAATTCGCTGACATGACAGAGTTTGAACGAATCATGGAGATACAGCTTCAAGGACAGGATAATATCCTAAAGAGTGAAGGCGGAAATGGCCGTATTATCTGAGTTCCAGCAAGCATTAGAGCGTAGAGATTTCGAAGAGGCACAACGCCTTCGTGATTTACGCACATCTATCGAAGCTGGGACATACTCGGGATGGTTCTCACCTGGCGATGACAAGATAGGACTATCAGGCCATACCATCCAGCCTATATTTATCTATCCTAAAGTAGACCTTATCAATGAACGTGATTCTGGTAAGTTCGTAGACACAGGTAAGAATAAATATATCTGGACAGGTGATTGGCAGCTAAGTGATGTACAGCACAAAGAGCTAGATAAGAACCTTAGCCGCGCACTATCCGAGACAGGATTATCTGTTCTGCCCACACAGGTAAAGAACTCTCGTAAACTTCTTAGAGAATGGCAATCTCAAAATGACCAATATGGTTCGACTTATCCAGAAGAAGAATTAGGTGTTGCAAACCGCCACATGCCTGAAGGTGTGGTTCCCTATTACATCGTGCGCGGGATGGGAGGCTTTGCTGGGGCCACGCCAGGTACAGCGGAATTTGGAAACCCGTATGCCTTGGTTGGTGATGCTGTAATCGAATCACTGGCTGGATTTGAAGGTCTAAATGCTTTTACCCGTATAAAGATGGACGAGGGCATGTCAGAGGCTGAGGCCAAGTATCTGGGTAGCAGGCAGTCCCAGATGGGTACTGTACTGCACGAAGCCATGCACATGGTCGGTGCCCTTCCTCATACGGCAGATGAGGGCGGTCTGCAAGATTACACCGTTAACTATGGCGGGCAACACGGCGAAGAGTTCATGCACGCCATCACCGCCGACATGAAAGGTAAGCGTACCGAGGATATTGGCCAGGCAATGGCCCTTGTCATGGGTGACCCAGCGAATTACGGTTGGGGCACAGATGCCAACCCAGATGGTGTAGTTGCAGACCCCATTACATCTAAACAAGAATTTGAAGCTATCGCTAGGGCACCAGAGCACCAGCATCCACACAGAGTAGAATTTCCACACGAGTCGCCTGAGCAAACGATACCAACCTCACTCGACCCTATTCCTATTTCAAAGACACCTGAACCTATTGAGAGTAAAGAAACTATGGCTGAAGTACCATTTCGTAAGAACGCTAACGGTCAATGGGAAGTATTTGGTAATGGCCAGTGGCAAAGCACGCCTGAACTACAACAAGTACTACAAGATGTAGAAAGTGTTAGGGCTGTCAAAGCATCTGACGGGAGCACCGATTACGAGTTTCTCTATGGTACAGACCCAGGGGGTATCACTGGAGACCCGACTGGTATATGGACTCTCGACGATATCGAACAAAGATACAACGAAGCTGTTCTAGCTTCGGGTGGGTCACAGGTGACTCCTGCAGGCTCCCCTACTGGCGGCGGCGCGGCTGACCTGTATGAATCGTGGTATTCAGTAAACACTACGACTCTTCCAGATATGTACATGCGTGATGATGCAGGCGATATCATCATGAATGAAGAATACATAGACTCGGCTGGGAATACCGTACCAGCACAACCAGTGATAGACCCCGACAAGATGGAACGGGTCATCGAGATATTAAGGCAACAAGGTGCCTGGGAGATACAAGAGCCTACGGTATTCAGTGTCCCTGGTGTACAGGATAACTTTGTCCGTATAGGCGACAAGATATTCAAGTCCAGTCCACCCGAACCAGTAGCTAAAGAATACCAACCAGGAGTAGTTCCAGAGACAGGCCCAGGTTCTATAAACCTACCTGGATACGACATCCTTCAGGATAGAGAAGGTGGTCTGACCCCTTACGCAGAGCGATATAAACCTACATATCATTTAGATACTACGACAATGACTCCATTCATCCAGCAACCCGATGGGTCACTGGAAGTGGCAGATGTACCTACTATTGATGAACTTATCACTCAATATCTAGTAACAGGTCAATCAGAGAAAGCCGTAGCTATGGCTAACTTTAGAGATAGACCGTCACCGATTGAGTATTTCCAAGCCGCTATGGAATGGGCGCGTACTCCGGCTGACATATTCACTGTGTCAGCGATTGTCCGTGGCATGTTTGAGCCAGAACTTGGTGAGATAGGTGACGTAAGGCGCGTGGGTGCTCCACCAAGTTGGGCTAGGGATGCTTGGATAGCGTTGCAGTCCTCTATGGGCGTGCCTGCACAGAACATGTCTTCAGAACCTGGTGACGCCGAAGGTAGTTTCGTTGCCAAAGGCGGAGATGCCTCAGTTGTCCCTACGGTACAGTCCGAGTTTGGTATCGGAAACATAGAACCAACCGACAGCAATGTAACAGCTGCTGATGCGAAAGCTCTTTTTCAGGATACGGGCGTATTAGCTGTAGATGCAGATATAGCAGCATCTGGTGATGCGGATGACTTATTTAGTGAATTGGGCGTAGACATCGGCGGTGGAGAGATACCTGGTGGAGGCATACCTGGTGGAGGCATACCTGGTGGAGGCATACCTGGTGGAGGCCCGCCAGGAGAAACCTCCTGGGCAACTGTCACACTCTATAATTCAGAGGGTAGTCCAGTAAACGTACAAGAGAGCCTGGCTGAAGGATTATTGTCAGGTGGAATGTACGGAGAAACACCTAACTGGAACGTAGAAGAAGATATCACAGAAGACCCGTATACATCCTTCTATGGTACGGGCGGCGAGGAGTTATTCGCAGACATAGTACCCTCTGAGCCTAGTCAGGCTGGCCTCAGTCTGGAGGAATTTCTAGCTGCCCAACAAGCGCAACAACCTGCAGCTACAAGTAGCAGTATGGCTGACTTATGGGCTGGCATGGAGGATATACAAGAAGTCAGCCCCGCACCTATAAGCGAATTGGAGGAGGGTGGCGGATATGGTGGGCCTGGCGCAGACATCAGTTTTGAGGATGCCGTAAGGAAATACGGATGGGATGCTGGCCCTAAATGGGGCGTTGATGTTGGCATTGGAAGTCCTACCTTTGGCACGTTTGGCAATCTTCCCATGACTGCCGCGCAACAATATCCTGATATGCCACAAGAAGAAACTGAGCTTATAGATATGTGGCGCAATATGGCTGAAGGAAATCTTTGGGCTGGCGATGTGGCAACCTTTGCTACCGAAGAACCAACGCCAGTAACGAGTGCTACGGGGTTGCCAACTGTTTCCGTAACTTCTGCAGGTCTAACCCATGACCCATATTCTGAAGAATGGTTCCCAGGACAAGTTGATGAAAATGCTGTTGCAATGGCTGCAGCACAACGTCAGATGTTAGATAACCCTATGCCAGAAGAATTGTTTCAGGCTCCGCAAACATTCATACAAGAAGCCGAACCCATGGATGTTATCGGTACAAACCCTGGAATGTTAGCCAGCGATTTGGGTCAAGGTAGAGAACTTGAATTTACATCGCCGCAAACATTCACAGTACCAGCTGGGCCGGTAGACGTTGTTGGTACTGACCCAGGTATGTTAGCCAGTGATTTAGGGCCAGGTAGGGAACTTCCGTTTGAGGATTATGAGGAAGCAACTCCACCAACACCTTTCTATGATGCAGTTCCAGTAGCCCCTATAGAATATGCAGACCCATACATATATGAACCAGTTGTATCTAATCTGGAAATATATCCAGAAGATTATGCTGACGGGGGAAGAACTAACGAGCGACTGTCACTAGTTGGAGAGTCTGGCCCTGAGTTAGCACTCTTTCCCAGAGGTACGGAGATAATACCTTTAGATAGAGAGATGCAACCTAACCAAAAAAGGCGTCTACGCAGGCGCGGGGCATTTGCGAACGCTATCGACTCTTTTCAATTCGGGGGGATGGTAGGTGGCATGGGGCCAGAGGTTTCTGATTTGCCGCTAGGCGCACAGACAATGCCTGCAGGGGTCACCGAGATGTTGACTGGCAGGCCAACAAGAAGGCCACGCTCGCTATTCCGTCCAGCGGGACTGCGCACGCCGTCTGCCCAGACTATAAGCAACTTACTTCCAGAAGAAATCGAGGTATACCAGGAAATGGGAAGGTTAGCTGGTATACCAGAAAAAGCGTTTGAACGTGAATTTCGTTCAATGGTGCCGATGGGTCAGGGCGGCACAAGCCAGGCACGGTTTACACCGCGTAGCATAGGGAGAACAAGGTATGGTACTAGGTAAAGTATTATGTAAATGGTTCGGTCATTCATGGGAGGACTCGCCGCACGCATGGAATCTGCGGATATGCAAGCGATGTCCAGCTGGCCAATACACTTATTACCATAAAGAGCACGGCCTCTTCAGAGAGGATGCCCACCCGAGTAATTACCATGACAACTGAAAAGACACCAGATATGGGAGATATCTTCTTTCCGCAACAAGCACAGCCGGAAAGAAAACTACCACCGCGCCCACCTGGTTTAAGACCTAGCACCGCAGTCCCACCGCGCCCACCTGGTCTGCGTGCTGGAGAAACACCTGTATTGACTCCAGCCCAGGCTAGATTACAAAAGCTGCGCAAAGGACAAGAAGAGCCAGAGCCAGACCCATTTGATATTCCCTTCTTTACGTCTGATGCTCCACCAGAATCCGCACCAGAAGATAGAGGTTTTTTTGGTGGATACTCAGACCCATCATGGAGTGGATTTCTTCAAGGCGCAGGAAAATTTGCACAGAATATAGCAGTAGAGCCTCTATTGCCGTATATGCCGTTCCTGCCTGACCCACAATCCGAAGCGTTAGATACTCAAAATGCCTGGTATGCACTGTCACCAGAAGACAGAAAGCAGATATTCATCGACCAATTCACAGGACGCGAAGCATTAGCTGATGACTTTGTAGACCCCAGGATTCCACAGGAATATATCCCTGATAACTTTAAGGATGTATTCAGGCGAAAAGCTATGGGTGCCTTGGATGTAGGAACCAGGCCGCTTGATGCCTTTGCTGAAGCGACGTGGCAAACACTTGCATCTGATTTACATAAAGGTGAGGTAAATCTTGCAGCTATAGAAATGATAGCTGACTTGTTTAGTGACCCAGCCAAACTCATAGATGAAGAATATAAATACGTTAAAGCGTTTAGAGAGCGTCCTTTATTACAACAATTAGTGATTGGATTCATAGACCCGCTGGTTATTCTAGGTGCCGCTGGTAAAGGCAGCAGACTTGCCTTGCAGCTTACAAGGACAGAGGCATTTGCCGCCCGTACAGCACAACGGGTAGGCGGTAAGAGCATTGCTTCCATGATGTTTATGGAGGAGCTTGCCCCTGGAAGAAGCATCATAGGGCCAAGACCTTCATTGAATCAGCTTCTTGGCGGTGTAGAGCGTGCTCCACGCTCTGAGCTTCCATTCCCACACGGGCCAACTATGGAAGAGGTTCTTGAAGGTGTGCCTGTGGCCCCGAGGTCTGAGATTCCTTGGGAACCCTGGGTAAGACAAGAACAGCCTGCTTTCCCCGCTGCCGAAACATGGAGCTTTGAAGAAGGTCGGCTTGTTGACGATGTTACTAGGTATGGCACACGCAGTGAAGAGTACGCCGCCGAGGTTGCGTCGCGTAAAAAGCCTACTCCAGTGTCTCCTGATGATTGGATGGAAGAATCGGCTCAACGCATATCTGAACTTGAGGCTCAGTTGGCTGTAAAGCTCGACGAGCTTGCAACGGTACAAAATCCACAGGCTAGAATCGCTGACCTGCAAACACAGATAGCCGCGTTGGAAAAGCAAATAACAAGTGTGCAGGCTAAGACGGGTAAACGCTGGGGACAGACTAGAAAGAATGCACGAATAGCCAGTATCCAACAGATTATAGATAAGCACAATTCGACAATCAGAAGTCTTAGAGCAAGAAAACAAAAAAAGAGTTATAAGAAACTGCAGAGCGAGATTGATGCGCTTCGTACTGAACTGCGAGCCATCGGAAGACCGATGAAGGCCAGTGAAAGAGTATCTCAACTTGACCCTTCATACCGAGAAGTAAGTGGCCCGATGCCTACAGGTTCCCGTGGGCAACAAATCGAGGAAATCATCGTCGTATCGGCAGAGCATCCTGGCGGAAGAAGAATCGGATTAAACAAGAACTCCAGTGTGAGTAGATTACTACAACGGTTAGGGCTATCTTCTGAAGGGCAATACGAGATACTCAGTGGTTCTTCGACACGCGAGGCAGTATCGGACGCCGCCACCAGATTAAGCTACAGGTGGGGCGATGAAGGCATGAATCTTCCTGGCAATGCCAGTAGAGAATTAGATATATCCCAGTTTGGTAACGACCTTCAATACGAAAGACCAGCCTTCGCAGATTCTATGGGAGGACTGGAGTTAGATATCGGGCATCGCAGAATCGTCAATGATTATCTTGACAGTATCCCGACGGAAACTAAATGGGTTGATGAGAGTGGTCGCCCTCGACCAACATCAAGGTATGTGTCGGGAGACATAGAAACAACCTGGATGCCGCCGCCCCCTGGTGCTCCTCATATATTCGGTGGGTATGACATCTTCGTTATTTCTGAACGGGTAGGCGATAGCCTCGAACAGATTGCCATCATTGAAATGATTAAGCCTATGGGCCGAGAGACCACCGCTGAGATAGCACACTTCTATCCAGTCGCTGAAGGTGTAGGCCCAGGCTCATTGGGCGTCAAAGGCGTTCAGCAGGTCATGAATGATATATCTAAGATTTATCCCGACCTAATGGATGTCATGGTCAAGGGACGTAAACGACTATTCGGCGAGAAAGGCGAGCGTTTCCCTGGTAAATCCACTGACCACCTAGACCCTGAAGACACTCCACTGGGAGAAGTCGTATCTATATCTGATGATGTAGCTGGGGAGATTAACCTGGACGTTCCATCCTCCACGCTTTCCGATGCGCCGATTGAAGTGTTGGCAGGTGTAGATTTAGGAACAATAGCTAAAGAAGCAAAGGATATGGAAGGCCCTCTGGAGTACGGTGTGTCAGCCAGGGACAACCCGCGCAACATGGACGACACATATTACGAGCAATCAGAATACGGAACTCATAACAGATTGTTCCGTCTTAATACGCACGCGTTTAGAAATAAATTACGTTCTTATCCTGGGATGGTGAAATCTGCTTTAGGCATAATCAGTAGGGTAGCCCTTGAAGCTGATAATAAATTAGCGATGATAGGGCACAAACTTGAATTGCATAAAGAGATTGAGAAGGCCAGGGCATCTCGGGCTGCTATGAAGTGGTGGCATGAATCCCAGGAAATATTTGGCTGGAAAGAGACAGGCATAAGTATCGGACAACGACTGATAGGGCGTCGTGGTGTGTGGCGAGCGACAAAATTAAATGGGCCAGATGGGTTGAAGGGATATGACTCCACTATCGATGACAGATGGCACGCTACCATTGACGACATTCTCGACGATATAGACCGAGAACAGATGGCCTTAATAAAAGGTGAGGAATACACGCGTAAATATGCTCTAACTCCATTGCAAGAGGCCAACATACGTCGCGGCCAGACAATGATGGAATCTACAGCTATAGATGCCCAGAATGCTGGTGTAGATTTTGCGCTGATGGAGCAAGAATACTGGCACCGTATCTTATACGGAAAGACGATTGACGTTACTGATATCAGTCTAATCATTCAGACTGCCGTAGGTGACACCGCGAAAATGTTAGAGAGGCAGGCCATCAGTGGACGGAGAGGGTTTACAAAAGAGCGCGACATAATAGAACTGGAAGATGCTGTCGTCGCTAAGGGGTATAAATACGAGACAAATCCTTACTTGCGTTTAGCCGCCAGACTCGAATCTGGTATCGAAGCATCTAGCAATCAACGAGCCTTGAATGAAGTCTGGTCTCTTACAGATGCTGATGTTGGACTGGGAACTACTGGTCAACGCATCTTCAAAGGGGAGATGGCTCAAGCTCGTATTGACGAACCTGTATTGATGGCAACCGTAGAGGAAACCAAAAGGGTATTTACCGAAGCACAGCAAGCCTACAAGACGATGTATGACCAGGTTTTCAAGGAGGGTTCAACAGCAAAATATGACCTTGAACTTGAGACAGCGTTCCGTAGGGCTATAGCTGATATGTTAACGGCACAATGGATGCGCCAAAAAGCTGGAGAGCGTGCTGTCTCAAGGCAATTATTCAGCGGTGATACCGAAGCATTCTCAGTACGGTCATACTTCAACGACTCTAGCCGTGCTACGACTCTTGGAAGAGACATACGCAACAGCGTTAATGTCCCGTCGCTAAAGAATAGAACGGCTACATCAAACAGATTTGTTGAGGCAACTAGACAGTCAGCACAGTTAGCTCGCTCACTAATCACGAACTTTGACCTTGCTGGACAATTCATCAATGGGCAGTTCTTAGTATTCAGCAATTTCCCTGTGTGGGCCAGGGCGCACCTTATCGCAATGGAGTCATTACTCGGCACCCCCTACCGTTACGTAGATAAGAAATTTGCGGTGATGGATGAGGGCATGAATATGGGTGCCGTCTCGCGCCCCACTGAGTACATGTTCGAGCGAACTGGGCTTGCTTCTCTTCCGACCCGCATACCGTTGTTCGGAAAAGCAGCTACAGCTTTTAACAGATATTTCGAGTGGATGGTTATTGCCGCACAGACAGAACTATATGAGGTATCTCGCCTCAAGATATTGAGCGCAGATAATGTTCCACTGGGTAGTATCGAAAAGATGCAGGAGGAACAGTTAGATGCTCTTATCGGACTGGGTTCTTCTATAAGAAAAACCCTCGGCACAGACAGTTATGCCATCCTTGGTATCAGGGCAGACCAGCAAACGGTAGAAGCGTTCATGTTGTTTGCGCCTCGTTTCTTCCGCTCTATCATTGGTCTTATGGCTGAGGCAGCCACTATCAAACGTGGCGGTGTAACAAAACTAACGGATACACAGCACGCAGCAGCATACTCATCTCAGAACGTCATAGCCAAAACCATAGCTGGTGGAATGACACTGACAGTCGCAGCCAGCTACGCCACAACTGGACGCCCCCCAAATGTCACTGACCCGTATGCTCCTGATTGGATGCAGTTCCCTATAAGGAATCAGTACATGAATGTGTTTGGCCCGTTCTATGGATACCTCAGAACCCTAGCCAGGGTTGGGTATGCTATGTCTGAGGGGAAGCCTGGTAAAGCGGCCAATGAGATTAAGAAATTCATGGGCGGCAGGGCCAGCATACCTTTTAGAGCAGCGGGATTAACTGGAGAGGAACTATTTGGACAAGGTGCGAAAACCTTTGAGGGCGAGGATATCTTTGCGGGTGGACTAAAAGGTACTCCTGGAAGCCTCTTCCGACTTGGAGAAGAAGTAATCCTTCCTATGGCTCCCACGGAAGTCGCCAAGTCTATCTCTGAAGGACGATGGGAAGGAATCAGTGAGTTCTATGGGCTTCAGGGTAGAGCCACGCCTTATCAGCAGCTAGACATTCTGTACCAGCAGTACATGTCTGACCCGACGAATGAAATGTCAGCGATGCACAAAGAGTTTGACCACACTCCCAGGCTTGGAGTGACCCAGGTATCCTTTAGAGATGCAACACAGTTTGACCATGACTGGATGAACAAGAGACATCCAGACCTATATGACGCCATGAAAAGCCAGGCGTCTGGTAACTTTGGTGAGGCTTCATCAAAGATATGGCAGAACCATAAAGATGCAATCGAAGCTGAGAAGACACTGAACGAGAAATTATTCAATCCGAAATACGCCAACATGAAAGAGGCTGTAGACGGAGAGGTGTACCGAGCCAGCTTCGATGAGATACAGCGTTCCAAGTGGGATGCGAACCAGCAAGTGTGGAAGGACGCTGGGTTATTCCAAGACGACATCGTGCCAGCTGATGAAAAAGACCCGAACAAACGGGCGATGCTTCAGTACCGAGAGGTATTCAAGTCCAACACAGACTTAGACGGTAGGATGAACTGGGACATAATCCAGGGTCAGTTGAAGATGCTTGAGGATGAGTGGACTCCTGAGCAGCTAATGTATGTAAGCACCAATACTAGCTTATGGCATACAGAGACAGGAGAAGAACTGGTAAGAGATAGACGCGCCCTGAAAGAGTATTGGGAATTGCGAGACAAGTTCTCTTTAGAGTTCTCAACGAATGCAGATAGGCAAAGGAAGTGGAAGAATCTGTACGACAGCTATTTCCGCAGCCCGCCAACCATGCGCTCACAGTTGCGTCAGATGAAGTCATACAGAACCATGCTTAAAATCATCACCAATAAGACCAAAGCCTGGATAAAAGATAATGATGAACATGGTGAGGAAATCGAGTTCTTGTTAGTCAAGTGGGGCTATGAAGTAGACCCGATGACACCGAGAGCGATAGAGCGACTGGAATGGCAGAACGATATGCTTAGTGACATACAGCTACCAAGTCTACGCCCTACGCTTTCCATGCCTGATATGACTGGTGCTATGTCAGGTATGACTGGCATGCCTACGGCGGGCAGTCCCGCACCTAGCAAGGATTCTATATCTCAGCTTTTAGCTGGAATGTCTAGTAGATGATAGTTGACAATAATGTCAACTGATGGTTTGATAGCACAGTGACGACCCAGATATGGTAACTCACGGAGGGTATATGGCAGACGAAGAACAAGTACAACAGGAAGTGGTAACTCAGGAACCTGATGCCCCACAGCCAGAGGTACAAGAAGCTACACCAGAACCAGAGGTTACTACTGAACCCGAGGTAGACTGGAAAGCTCAAGCTGAAAGACTAGAGCAGCAGTTAAAAACTGAGCAAGGGCGCAGCCGGAAACGCGAAGAGACCGATGCAATATTAGGTGACCGATTGACTTCAATTGAGCAGTCAAACGCTGCCCTAATAACTGCATTAGCCGCTGGCGATACCGAAAAGCTACCCGACCAGCTTGGGAGGATACAGGCAGAGCAACGTAACACTGCACGAGGACGTAGTTACGCAACACAATATAGTTCTCTTACAGACCAACTCAGAGATGTTATTGACGGTACTGGTTTAGACCTGTACGAATCTCCAGAGTTAGAACCTGTAAGGCAGGCATGGGTGCAAGCCAATAAAACACGTAGCCTCCAGGGGCTTTACAGTTCATTGGTAGATGCTCACAACGTAGTGCGTCAACATGAACGGACTAAAGCGCAGTCAGATACGGAGCGCATACGAGAAGAAGAACGCAAAGCAGCTAACACACGGTTAGAAGAAGCTGGCATTTACGACCTCGACACTGGCCCTGCGCGGGGAGGAACTGGAAATCAAGATGACTGGACTTGGTTCACCCAAGTCTACGGCAAGATGGACAACCCATCCACCGCAGACCATGCACGGGCCAACAAAATAAATAAACGAAGGTAGGAAACAGCTATGGCCGCTGGCGATACCATTACCCAATCACTAGCCGACAGCCTTGATACAGTTGTTGCATCGGCTAGACAAATCCGTGAATACGAAGGCGTCATGCCTAACCTTGTGGACAAGGTAACCTTGACCGAAGGTTCGGGAACCAGCTGGCGTGAGATTTCGATGGCTGCGCTCAATGCCCAGAACATCACTGAAACCACCACGCTAGACAACCCGCAACAGATGTCTGATACGGTCTTCAGCATCACTCCCTCAGTCACTGGTATTCAAACCCTGGTGACTGACCGTGTGGCTGCCCGTATCAACTCGCAATCCTATGCCCAGCTTGGTAGCTTGGCACAGAACGCTATCCAGCGAAAGAAAGACGAAGACGGCCTCACCGTCCTTGACGGTGCGACCACCTCCCTTTCCGGTGCTGGTACCACACTGGCATCTGGCGTTATCGCTGCCGCTGCTTACCGCATCAGTAGCAACGCCACTGAGCCTGGTAACCCGCCGTATCGGTGCGTACTGCATGGTTTCCAAATCAAAGACCTCTACGACGAACTCACTGCTGGTGTCGGCACTGCCGCCGCCGGTGAAACGAGTGCAGGTTTGACTGCTCGTGTGTTCGAGGAAGGCTTCCGTGGCAAGATTGCGGGGGTAGAAATCTTTGAAGACGGCAACATCACCATCGACGGTTCTTTTGATGCTAAGGGCGGCGTGTTCGCTCAAGAGGCCATCGTGATGGTGCAGGGACGCGCTCCTCGTACCGCCACGGTTCGCCGTGAAGACATCGGTGGTGGCGCAACCGTGGTGTACCTCTACGATGAGTACGCATACGGTGAACGCTCCGCAGGGAACTGGCTGTTTGAGGTTTACTCTGACGCCACTGCCCCAACTAGCTAAACTTAGCAGCCGCGTCGAGATAAATTGCGCGGCTAGCTAGCCATAGGAGATAAAGATTATGGCAACAGCCCAAAGTGGACACGGACGAATAGAGATATTCGAGGATTTCGTAGGCGCAGAGCATATAGTCGCTGAGACAGCGGCTTCTGGTGCCATCGGCTCCCTACGCGTCATCGGTGACGGCATCGCTGAAACTGACTCTGGCGTAGTCAACCTCGAATCTGGCGGTCTAAGCGGGGTTGCTCGTCTGACCACCACCAATGAAGATAAGCATGGTTGCTATCTTGCTACCCCTGTAATGTTTGATGTGGCTCTGAATGGGCCTCTTGTGCTTGAAGCACGCGTTAAGGTGCAGGCTGTAGCTAACAGAGCTATGTTCATCGGGTTCAGTGATGTCAATGCTGACGCCCTGAGCCTTGAAGATGACCTAATCCACGGTAACGGAACCACCACTACGCTTACAGCGTCTGACTTGGTGGGTTTCCACTTCTCGTCTGAGTACACGGATGCCACCGACTGGCACACCGTATACAACGGCGGGACTACGACAGGCGAAACGACATCCACCAGCCTTGATGTTGACGATGTTGCCGCCGCTGACGTATGGCAAATCCTTCGGGTAGAGATTGCCCCTAACGGGACAGCGTTCTTCTACATCGACGGTGTTGCTGTCGGTGGCAGTGATTCTGCAAAGAAGAATGGTGTGTCGGGTGCGGTATCTACTACCGTAGACCTCGCCGCTATCGTGGGTGTTGAGTCTAAAACCACTTCGGTATTGGACATGGACGTAGATTACATCTACATTTCTGCCAACCGTGACTGGACAACTGGGGCATAACGCTCTAGTGAATGGTTACTAGACGAGGGTTTCGTTACGACAGCAGCCGTTCACGGTTAGAAGTAACTGTGGATGGCACTGTCGTAGCTCATTACAACAACGTGGCCCCTAGTTTATCTATCGTTAATGGATTAACTATTGACGGTACAGTAACTATGAATGACAGCGCACAGTGGACTGCCAATGCTTCTGGTACTGTCACCATATCCAATGTTGCGCCATCGGGAGTTAGCACGGCTACGATTACCAAGTGGCTAACTGTCACAGATGACGGCGGTACAGTTATGTATATCCCAGCGTGGACGTAGATATGCTTTATCTGATTCTAGTTAGCCAAATTTGCGGGCATCAATACGTGTTTAACTACCAGCATAAAGTATTGCGAACTGGATTTAGTTTGTGCCATTGCAATGTCTAAACTAATATCAGCCGCCATAGAAGTTTATCTGGATGAGCCTGCGTTTAACCTAGTTGAGTTAAACTTACAGTCACCTGACAGTACTGGCTGGCGCAGATATCAAATAATATCTGTAGTGCGAGGCGAACGTCTTGCAGAATACCGCGAGGATTTGGGGCCTGCTAAAGACTTCTCGGCAGATGCCTTCCGTATACCTGGTGGCGTGTGGGATGCAGCTACTCGCCGTATGGAAGTTCTCCATAGTGTTGGAGAGCTTAGGGAGGTGGCAGAAGCCGTCAGGCTTGGCCCAACCGTACGTCCCGAAATACAGCCCCGTGATTTGGTGGCTGAGTACCACGACCACATAGATAAATTAGTAACGGTGTCTAAGGAGCAGGGTCTATGACAACTGAAAAAATGGCAGTCGAGTTAATTGAAGAGGCTGAAGCCGCGCCGGAGCCTGGGAACTTTGACAGACGCCAGGTTATCCACTCTGCTTCTGACGCATTTCCCGTAGACGTACAGGTGGCCTCGCTTGAATCAGCAGGGTATGTGTATGTCTACGATAATGAAACAGGTGAGCGGTCTGTCGTTAATCGAAACATGCTCGAAACCCAACTGTCTAAACTCCGGCCAGATGGCACAAGATTCTTTACGACAGTGAAACCTGCGTTCGAGCCACAAAGAGGCACGTTGAAGTGCTTACTACATAAAGACGACCCAGAGAGGTGGCAGTATGATGAATGGGGTTTTGCGGTTTGTAATAAGTCCAATCTCATTTCTGAGTTCCAAGTTAACAGGCACGTCCAAATCAGACACCGCATGGAGTGGCAAACAATCTACGAAGAACGCGAAAAGAAAGACAAAGAAGAAGAACGTAACTTCCAACGCCAACTCCTCGGCCTCGCAGCCCAGACGGGGGCGGTCTCCCAAGGCTCAAATCGCAACGCCAACACCGCCGCTTACACCCCCTGTGACTGTGGTGGAGAAGTCAGAGAAGGATACGTAGCCCAACACACTCGTAGTAAGAAACACCAGAGGTGGGAGAAAAAGAATGGCACACAACACAGTTGATACGACAGTTCTGACCTCTGATGGAGCGGTCAGTTCCAATCCAGGCAAAGTGTATTGGGTACTTGTCTCCGCCGTAGCTACTGGCGGGGCATGGCAACTCAATGACAGCACAGATGATGGCGGCACTGACCTCGTAAGTGGTGTCGCCCCTGCTAATAGCATGACGTTCCTTCGTTTCGGTTCAGAAAACGAAGGAGCTTTGGTGTTTGGGACAGGGATATATGCTGACATCCCTGGTAGCAATATCACACTTACGGTGGGGTATCACTAATGGCTAACGAGTTCAAGCACAAAGACCCTGGCGCAGAGTTAACACAAGCTGAGTTCATTGCCGCCTGTGGCGATGGACACATATTTGCGTGTCAGGCTACTGGCGACCTTATCTATGCGGATTCAGCTACTGTACTTAAAAAACTAGGCCGTGGTAGCACTACCCAGATGCTCCAGATAGCTTCCTGTAAGCCTGCCTGGACATCAACGCCATCCCTTGGCACCACTAGTTGGTGCAATATGAACCACGCTCACGGTGCTGGGAACAGCGGTGGTACGGTCTGCGCGAATGTCCTTGCAGGGACTACACTGAAATCCTGCGTGGTAACGTCCTCTCTGACCACGGTGGGTGCATTGAACTCTGGTTCTATATCCTGTGGTTTCGGAGCCATAGACAACGGCTCCAGTGCCATTACCACTACAGGATTAATCTCTGGCGGCTCTTTAGACATCGACAACGTACTCATCAACGGCACCACCATCGGCCACACCTGTGACACAGACTTGATGACGGTTGCCGATGCTTCCTTAACTATTAAAGGGGACATTACCGTCGGCGTAGATGACACAGGCCACGATGTGAAGTTCTTCGGTGCCGCCGCTGGCGCGTTCATGCTCTACGACCAGTCATGCGACTTACTTGAAATCAGGGGAGCAACTGCCGCTGGGCCAGGTCATTTGAAACTGACCACAGGCGAAGCAACTGTTGTTGCCAATGATGTTCTGGGCAAGATTGAGTTCCAGGCTCCCGCTGAGACTGGGACTGATGCTGTGAAAGTTTCAGCTACTATTGCGGCGGTTGCACAAGGGACATTTGCCGCCTGCGTCAACGCAACTGACCTAATCTTATATACGGCCCACGACTGTGGCGTGGCTGAGAGGTTTAGGTTCACCAGCCAGAATGAGATAGGAATCGCGGGTGCGAACTACGGTACTGACGGTCAGGTACTGACCTCTGGTGGCGCAGGCGCGGCGGTGGCCTGGGAAGATGCTGGTGGCGGTGTTGTTTCTGGTGGTACTGATAACGCCATACTCCGTGCGGATGGTACTGGCGGGTCAACATCACAAGGGTCAGGAGTAACCATCGCCGACACAACGGGCGATATAACCTTGCCTGCGGCTGGTCAGATATTTGTTGGCAATGGTTCGGCAGGCGACCCATCATACACGTTTATCTGCGACACAGACGTTGGATTCTATAGGGCGGCTGGCAACGAACTAGGCGTGTCAACGAATGGTACTGCAAGGTTCTTGTTCAAAGGCGAGGAGTTCCATATCGGTGACTGCGCTAACGGAAAGATGACTGTGGGGCTCAATATAGAACAAGGTGGGGCAGACGACGAAATCTTCGCGCTCAAGTCCAGCGATGTGGCCCACGGAGTGACTTGCCTAACAGAAACAGACACTTTCTTTTCTATCAGGAAAGGTAGCGGCTCTCAGGGTGGGGCGTACTTCAGAATCGGTTCGGATGGCACAGTAGGATGGAGGTCTCAAGTAATAGTCACTGGATGCGCAAACACAAGCAAGGACTCTGGTGCTGTTGGCATTATCGACTTCAGGTCTGGTAGAGCAAGTGGCACTGGCTATCAAGCAGTAAACTCCAACGGCAATCTGATGACCCTTACTTGCTACGACGGCACGAACAACTACACAAGGTTCGCCTGGGATGCTGAGGGGTCTGGCCACGCAGACGTCGAGTGGACTACATATGATGACTACTGTGATATTGAATTACTGCGAGGTGTCCACGGTGCGATGACCCCGTGCTATGCCCCATCTTATAAAGATAAGTTTGGTCAAGACATGGTTTACAACCTAGAGAAGTATGAGGAGTTAGGGTTTGTTGGCAAAAACTCGATGCACTGGGAAACAAGAGAAGATGGGCGTATTCAATTGCGGGGCATGGTGAACTTCACTCAGCTATCGATGCTCCATCACTCCACCATCATCCAGATGGCTGACAGATTCAACGCTAGGCTAGACGGCATAGAGACTCAACTCAAGGCTCTTTCGGAGGGCAAGTAATGGCAATCACGTTTAACACTGACCAGATAGACGGTCTAATAGGAACATCAATCACTGGGGTCTACGGCAGGATTCAGTCAGTGACCGTGAAAAAGTACGATGCGGAAACTGACCCTGATATAGCAGTACAGTGGCGGTGTCTCTACGATGTCATTCTCCACGCCTCTGCCTCTGCGCGGAACGCTGATGGCCCAGAGTGGAGCAATCGTGCGAGGAGCCAACGCATAGACCACTTCACTTGCACATACGACCCGACGAGCAACAGCAACCCATACGCGCAGGCGTATGCAGACCTCAAGACCAAACTGGCGGCAGATGACCCGCCCATCGCATCCAGCATCGCAGACGCATAGGAGGAGCATGGCTAACCTGACACCGTACCTAACCGAGAAGTACACCAAGATGATTGCGGAGATTACCGCCGACCTGGGGAAGACGGCTGATGACCTCGCTAACGCGCAGAACATCATCCGCGCCCTCAAGAACCCAGACATGATGGTGAACGGCGTGTCCCTCACCCTGGACATGGTTCAGGTCATGGAGAACGGCGACATCCGCTTGCTCCCACCGCCTCCCACGCCCATCGTTGAGACGTGTGTGCAGGCACCGGAGCCAGAGAAGAACGGCAAGAAAGCAGTCGAAACGAAAGCAGTGGAATCGGTGGTGGTGTGATGACTACGCAGTACTTGAACCGCGCTGACTCTAGTGTGTACGCGATAGGACTGGCTAGTTCTGGTGGTGACGTGACCCAGGTGCAGTCACCGCAACCCATCTGGCCTCAACCAGACGAGATTCCAGCAGGCGTACACAACATCGAACTCAGCTTTGACCGCTTTGCCCGTGCTGACGGCGCATACATGAGGGTCATATTCCGTGACCTGGCAGACGACCCAAAGGCGATGGCCCCGCACCCCTACCATGAGCGAGGTCAGGCGCACCCATATACGTGGTGGTTCAAGGAACTGTTGGGTGACGCCCAGGTAATCTCCACCAACAACGCTGACGGGCGCATCAACCTACGCGGCATGGCGGTACTGGTTGGAGAGCGGCTCATTCTCTACCGTGACCCAGATGCGCTCCCGCACCCCCAGGTCGATGGGACTCGCCGTGACGCCACGCACAACAGATTGTGTTACCGTCGGGCCAAGTTGGACTGGCGGTTGCGTGATGAGAGGAAGAGCCAGACTGACCCTGCGAACCCAGACAACCTGGCATTTGTGACCGGGTACGTTGGAGACCTACACATGGAGTGGGTCGCAGAAGATGTCATCGGGCACATATACCACAACGGTTACACCGTGATTGACGCCGATGGTCTAGCGCACTTCTATGACCCTGCGCTGTAGTCTTCTAAATGGCAGACGAAGAGGAATGGTAGATACGGGCCTAGGTGCTGATAAGAGGCCAAAGTTAGAAGTGACACACGCGCCAGGTTTTACTCCCAGAGCAATCATATTTTGATGAGTGAAGCTAACGACATACGCTTCCTGCGTTTCTACCACTACCCACGCCGATCCCCTTGGGGGCTGGTCCTGGGCTGGATGATAGGTCTACGTGGCTGAACTAGATGACATACGAGAAGAACTAGCTCAGGCCAGGGAGGAGATTGGTAGCCTGCGAGTCAAGGCTACGACCACTCTTTCTGGTACAGAATTCCTGACGCTTCTAATGCTGGGGCCAGTCGTGGCCGCGTTTGTAATTCTCGGAACTGTAATTATTTGGAAGGCCACAAGTAATCCAGCGCAAGTTGCCCCTCACCTTGACATAATTCTGGTGGCGTTCGCAATTTTCGCTACGCCTGTTGGTGCCGGACTAGGTGCCATCACTGGTCGATTCGCAGACGAAGGTAAAAGGAAAGATAAGTGAAACTAAAACTTGGCCCAAAGACATTCACAATGCCATCGGCGCAGATACCACAATTAAAGCTGCCGCAGTTGAAGTTACTGACGGCTGTTAGAATCCCGATTCCCAAAGCGTTCAAGGTCGGAGGTGGTCGTGCCGCACTTATGTCTGTCTTGGTGGTGGTTGGAGGGTTCGGTGCCAGTTTTGCTCTGGTTATTAACGGCACGTCTAATGTACCAACGTGGCCGGAAGCGGGGGCAGTCTATGCGCTACCCGATATCAACGGTGAGCGACTCGCGCCTGATGCAAGCGACCCAGCAACGCGCTCGCAGACGCTCCAGATAAACCTGGGAAATGGAGTACGGCTAGATAAGTTGGAACTGGCTAGGCTAGACCTGGGCAAAGCTGGACTGACTAATTCGCTGTATGTGAATGGGGTTACTGGGGCAAGAGTGAGCGTAGGTTTGATAACCATACGCAACTCAGCGGCTCCAACCTTGGACTGGTCACGCATCAACACTGGATGCATCACCCTAGCTGGCAACGTGGATGGTCACACAAACGCTGTCAGCGTGGACTCAAC
>Ga0080013_1002321_pt1 | contig 22575 bp, 51 predicted proteins | sample ETNvirenome_6_85_FD_69236 | JGI IMG/M metagenome (GOLD analysis project Ga0080013, IMG submission 69236) | Marine viral communities from the Pacific Ocean - ETNP_6_85 (SPADES assembly) (version 2) | ecosystem: Environmental > Aquatic > Marine > Oceanic | place: Pacific Ocean | collected 2013-06-19 | reverse complement strand
GACCGCGATGCAGTTCGACAAGATCTCATGTATTTCGCCACCAAGTCAAAACGCCCAGAGCTAAAAGCTTTGCAACAGCGTGTCCTTGATCCCAAAGAGCCTGAGTACACGATCACTTCTTTATCATATGAAGAAGATTTAAAAGCAGTGCTTGGTAAACTTGAAGATGAGGTTGCTAGCTTATCAGATGAGGAAGCTAAAAGGTTGCGCAATATTCTGTCAGCTGAAGAAGATGATGACCGTTTTATGAGGCCCAGGCCTGAAGCTGACCCCAAGCTAGATCCTGACGCTGCTACAGTTCCCGGTATCAAGGAAGCGCGCAAGATGAAGATCACAGTGGGTCAGTTAAGAGCCCTAATCCGCGAAGCAGTTAAGAGAAGACCCTCAGGCTGGTTGCCCGCCACAGAGAAGAATCTAAACCTTGACAAGCCTTTCACAGCCGATAGCTGGATCACAAATACGACTGGCGTCCCGGTAAACGTTCTGGTGAAGAACTATCTCAAGAGTATGGGCATGCTCGACGAGGATGATGAATAAATCATCTTAACACTTGATTTCTCCATACTTATTTATGTGAGGAGTCATCATGATTAAAAACTATCTATTTCTTTTTGCAGTGTCAGGTATTATGGCATGCGGCCCAGAGCAAACTGACGACGCGCCCATTGAGAATCCTGCTGCCGAGGAACCAGTCCCATCTCATTCTTGCGATCCAATTGGAACAGGAAACAGTCCAGGTGATCAGATTGCTGATGCTTCTTTCGTCAACTGTTATGGAGACAGGGTAAGCATACAGACATCTTGCGGAGAAAAGAAACTAACAGTCCTGGGGATCGGTGCTCTTTGGTGCGGCGCATGCAAAGGATATTTCAGAGGTCTTACTTATGACTTCGCCATTTCTGGGGGTGAGAATGCGAACTGGGATTACTACATCATTGAAGGCCAAGATAATTCACGCAGCCCTGATATCTCTTCCGAAGAGTGTATGGCATATGCAGCAGAAATAGAAGCAGATCCCGCTCGAGTTCTGATCGATCCCAATTGGAATAGAACGTTTGGTGGTCTCATAAATGCTTGCCCAACAAATGGATCCTTTAGCCTGCCATTCATGGCGATATTGGACAATGATGATTTCACGTATGAGTACAGCAGGTCTTGCGGCGGAGTTGAGGACGACAGGACAAATTGGCGTGAATCGTTTCTCGGGGAGCTAAGCGAGGAGTGATCCTCATGAACCACATAACTTTCCTTGCTGCCGTTGTCTCTCTTGCATTCTTTTGCACGTGTCAAGAGCCTACTCAAATATCAAGCAAAGGTTTCACACGAGGCAACCCTGAATCTGTGGCAGCCCCTCCTGTATCACTTCGAGGTACAGTGCTGTTAGAAGCGTCAGTGCCAACAAGAATGCGCCGCCACGAAAGAATATTTTTTAGATTCAGTCTTGTAGAACCTTGGGATACTCAAATTGACAAAGAATCAATCAGCGTTTCTTTGGCGCACACACCCAATATTATCATGCAGAAAAAACATTTTTCCGGGAAAGATGCAAATACGATCGGCACCAACAGGACATTTGCGTTCTCTTCTCTCCTTGTCACTAGAAAAAAAGGAGAAGCAAAAATTACTATAACAGCTTCTTGCAGAGTGTGCAACAATAAAGGAAAGTGTCGAACGGAAAGAGTGATCAGAGTGGTAAGCTTTTCGGTTATTTGAAGTTGAATTTTCTAGCAGATCAATACTTATTGACGTATGAATTATCCAGACGATATACTGTCCGACGACGGGCAAAATATTATTGATCTTATCGACAGCGACACGCTGTCTCTGCCGGAAATTCTTGAGAGAATAGATGAGCTCCAGGATGCGGATGATTCCTTTAAAAATCTAAGAGTAGAGAATCTAAAATCAGATATAAAAAATCTGCAACGCGACGTGAAAGAACTTCTAAATGATGATTTAGATGCGACGTGGCCTGCTGAGTTTTTTCAAAGATATTTCGATCTTATTAAAACTACTAAAAGATTAGGGATTATGTGACATATATACTAATGCTGCAATCTTTAAGTAGCAGTAAATCTAAGGATCGGAGGCGAACGATTGATACCACCCCCTCCCAAAGGATTTATTTACTCATCCAGAAATTCTAAAACTATGGCTCGGCAGTTCGCGATCTCCGGACTTCTTAATATTTTAAGAAAGATTGAGCGCATGCCGCAAAACGACCTTCCTCTAAGGATTAGAAATATTCGGCAGGACGCAAGCAATCTTATTGCAGCAATAGCAGCCCATACCGGGGTCTGGACGACAGCCTGGGCAAATGAGCTCGAGATGGTGATTACCGCCGCCCGCCGAGCTTCCATACTTACTGACAACAATGGAGACAATAATGACCAAGACTAAAACTTTTCACACTCACCCCGCGCTGGGATTTTTGACAGGGCTCTATGATGAGATCTATAATCAGATCCAAGACGATCCTGCGCTTGAGTGTTTAAGAGTTCGAAACTTGCTTGATGACTTGGTCGATCTTGACGCAGATATTCTGATCTGGACACTTAACAACGAAGGCATAGACCTTCCTGAAACGATCAAAGATCGATATCTTGACGTGATTGATACTTCAAAACGTTTAGGTATGCTTCCGACTGGACTAGCTCTTCGATTCGCAGCAGCTCTACTGAGAAAGAATGCGTAATGTGTATTGTTATTCGGAGTGCCACGCTAACTTGGCTTGCATCCTGGTTTTTTCCAGTTGCAGCAATCACGCTGTGGCCCTTCATAATAGTAAACCCGGAACATGAGTCCGATAGATTGATTAACCACGAGAAGATACACATCGCCCAGCAAGAAGAGATGTGGGTTCTCGGATTCTACGCAGTTTATCTTTGGGACTGGATAAGAAACCTGATCAGAACAAAGAGTACCCGCCAAGCGTATATGGCTATTCGTTTTGAGCAAGAAGCTCATAAGAACGATCATGACCAGCTTTACTTAGAAAGTAGAATGCAGTACGCTTGGTTAGACTATGAGCCGGAGGATATAGGATGAGAAAGTCCAGGCTATCTGAGATTATAAAAGAAGAGATACAGCGTTATGTTTCACATCCACACAAGCAAATTTCAGTCGATGGACACTCTGTGGACTGTGAGCTAGCCGATGATGACGCATCTCGTATGAAAGGTTTGATGGGTCGCCGCAATTTGGCTGACGGAGAAGGTATGCTGTTTATCTTTCCTCGCGAGACTCAACAGTCCTTCTGGATGCGTAACACTCCGCTGTCTTTGGAGGTAGCGTTTGCTGACGCTTCAGGGCAGATCTTGAACGTTGAAGAAGGGGTTCCGCACTCCGAAGAAAAGATGCTGTCCGCCGGCCCTGCAAAGTTCGTCCTCGAGGTACCCCTCGGGTGGTGCAGGAATAGAGGTATCGGTCCTGGTTCCCGATTGCAGTTTAAAGATTAAACTCTTTCTACCTGGCGCTGATACATTTTACTCTCTAACGTAATAGTTATACTGTAATCCTGAATCTTCTAGGGGGGGATATGAGTGACTCTTCTAAATCGAGAAAGATACTCATCCGACATGTATCGGCGACTCCAGAAGAGACATTCCGTAAAAATACCAAGAAAGCAAAGCAAGCTCGAACAGAACGCCCACCCGAGGATTTCGGGGCTCCAGAGATGAAGTGGGGCGCGATGGAAGAGCAGGAGAACAAGATGAAGAAAATTCGAATCATCCGAGAGCAGGCAGGGTCAAAAGTTAATGATGCTGCGAAGATCTTAGACAAGATCGACTTTACAGCCAACCCGGCTAGATTACCAGGGATCAGCGCAGGGGCTTTCGACGCCGGCGAAGGATACCGAAACGCATTACGAATAGAAGAACTAGAAGATCTAAAGTTGAGCGGTGCAGAGATTGTCGCAGCAATCGAACAAAGCAATCATGATATATCAAAACTAGCTTCTAAGATCACGACAGCTCTAAAAAAAGCAAAAGTCGCCAAGAAAAAAGTTAAAAATCAAGATATTTTCGACAGATTTCTTGCAATGGTAAACGATGCTGAAGCTCAAAAAGCCGGAACGGCAAAGTCTAAAACAGTTTTCACACAGACAGTAGTCTCTGAACCTGAGAAGCTTCTTTCACTTAAGATCGACTTCAGTAAGAAGCGTCACCGCCGAGGTGATGCAGTGAAGGCAGTTCAATTAGCGCTGATAAACCAGCAGATTAAAGTTGAAGCAGACGGCGCTTTCGGCCCCAAGACTCGAGCAGCTATTAAGAAGTTCCAAGAGAGGGTCAACTTAAAGGCTGATGGCATTGCAGGACCTAATACGCTTAGGAAGCTTGCTGGAAGAGTTGAACGCCAAGATATCGCACGCCCGCTGAGGCAGATGATCGAAGCTGGAATCATCGTGGGAACAAGGGGTGGAAAAGCCGCAAAAAAAGCTAAATCTAAAGCTGAGCCAAAAGCTCCCGAGGCTCCTGCAGCGCCACGCGGTGTAGGTGATACTGACACTCCGGGCGATGAGCCAAAAGAGCCAGAACAACTCAGACGTCCAGTTGAGCGCAAAAGTAGGCCACTTCGCCTCGGCTTGGCTGGAAAAAGATGGGTTGTGTATGCAGACTTTGCCATTGCAAACGATGGTGAGCGAATTCCCACGAGGGGTTCGGGAGGCATTCTGGACATGGCGTCCGCAACCGGCACATCCGACAGCAGTGTATATAGAAGAGTAAATAGTGCTCTTTCCGGGGATCGCCTTCCGAATGCACCTGCTAACGAATCTTTCCAGCTAACAGTAGGCGATCTCAAGCGCATTATCAACGAAGAGATTCAAGTGATGGAAGCTTTAAACGAAGCTGATAACACGCCAAACGTCCCGGGATTTACCAAAGTTTCAGTTCACAAGAAAGCTTCTGCTTCTACACGAAGCAAACTGCCGTCAATTAATGACGAGGCAATCGTTTACGTAAAAGCAGACAGTGATGGCATGCCAGCTAATGAAGACAATCCGCATGGCTCTCTTCAATTTCCCGAAGATCCTTACACGTATGATGAAGTGGGAGAGGACTATGTCATAGTTTCAGGTCCACGATCCGGTGCTATTGGCAAAACAATCCGCAAGGATGCAACCAGCTCAAGAATGCAGAAGGCACATGCTCTGCTGGATAAGAGGTTAGGTAAAGCTCCTGAAGTAGCAATTGGTAAGCCTGATCCTGGTGAGTCTGAAGAGAAAGACGCAGAAAAAATAACTGAAAAAGACGGCAAGAAGATTGCTAGTATAACTTACGGTAAGATGAAGAAAGCAGTTGATAGAGTCAGACCAGCAGCTGAAGAGATTGACAGTGCTGTTGAAGGCTTCACGACAGATGCAGATCTTTATATTATCTGGCGCGAAGTTAGAAGGACAATAGCGTCTGATGACGACTCCTTGTTTAATACAAAAATGCTAAATGGTCTTTACGCAGCAGATTATGCAGGAACCAGTTGGCTCATGCCTTTAGGCGTCGGTCTCGGGCTTACAGCAGCAGTTGCAGCGATAGCTGTTACAGGTGGCGCCGCGGCTCCTGGAGTCATGGCGCTGGCGACCGCGATAGGCAAAGCTGGTTTGACTGTAAGCGCGGCTTCATTGGGTGCAGCAATTACAGGTATCGGCGCCGCAGGAGCTGCAGTCATAGATGGTTTGCAAGAGTACCTGGAAGATGATCCGCAAACAGCTGGTGCGGCTTCTAATATGCAGAGCTTAGCTTTAGCTGATGAAGCCTACGATGAAGTAGATCCTACTACTGGCAAGCCTGCTGAGATCGCAATGGAAGCTGTTCGTGACGTGATGACTGGAATCGCTCGAGGCAATATCACAGACAAGCTCGACGCCCTCACCAAACTCGAAGCGCCTCTGAAAGCAGAGGAAGTTCTCGCTATCGTCGAGAAAGGTTAATAAAACTAAAAGGAGAATAAGCAATGGATTTACTACAATCACTTTGGAATTTAGGTATCGACGCAGTCGGTGCTGTATTAAACCTCGTATGGGTTCTGGTCGCAAATATTTGGGACCTGCTTTTGGTTCTTCACATGGAATCTCCACGCCTCGAAGGTCTATTGGTTGGCGTCGCTCTGGCATGGGTTATGATTCGTAGAGACAAACACCCAATCCTCAGAGCTCTTTCCGCTCCGCTCAAGCTTGTACTTGATATCCTGGATCTCGCTTGGGATCAAGGGGTAGAAGTAGTACAAGACGTGTGGGGCTCCGCAGTCGGTGTAGTGGAAGGTGCCCTCAACCGTGCAGCAGGTTTAGTAAAATCAGCCGTTGCTAAATGCATGGAGCAGCTTAAAGCAGTCAAGGATCGTCTAGTTAAACGAGGCGAAGAAGAGTAAAATGAAGAAAAGACTCCGCATCAAGCGCTTAAACGAAGCTGATCTAGGTCAGACGTCTGGTGATATCGAGCGAATCATTGCGAAACTCGAAGGAGCCAATATCACAGGAGCCGATGGGATGATCAAAAACATCTCTACTCCTGATGAGTTCAGAGATTTGATGCGCCACATAGCGAACGCATCCGGCGCATCAAATGCGGATCTAGGCCCCTGGATGATGGCGGTTGCTCAAGAATTCCAAAAGGGACAACATACGCCCGCTACTGACGGAATTCAAGAGACAGTCAAGGTAACAGTTTCAGGGCTCAAAGCCCTTATTCGAGAAGAGCTTGAAAGAGAAGAAGTTTCCGCAGAGGATCTTGTGCTCCTCGTCATGGACGCACCAGCAGACGAGAAGGAAGCACAGTCACTCGCAGTCAAGACCGTGATGGATCCCAGCGACAAGGCGAACTCTTTCTTTGTTGACAAGGGCAAGATCTACTTCTTTGCTTCAGCTGACGACTTGCGCTCGTGGCAGCAGATGACAAAGGAAGATCGAATGGACAAGCCAGCACCAGCATCCAGTCAGGAACTCGGAGACCCGTATATGTCTCGTGAGGACTTCCGCGAGAAGGCTAAAAAGCACAACTGGTCTTACGAGTATTCTAGTGGGAACACATACTATAAAGGCAAAGACGCCGCGGCAACTCTTCGCCGGGCCTACGAGGACTTCAAGAACCGCGGATGGACGCCACCCTCCTGGCAAGAGATCCGCCTTTGGTCCTATGAGAATATTATCGAAGACCTGCAGCAAGATGAAGAAGGAAACCTCTATCATTCTGGCTCACCCCAGCGCCCGGCCTATAAGATTGCTAAGGATTCCACGATTTCTAGAGAAGACTGGAACAAAATCGACCAGTGGTTTAACAAATGAAAATCACCGCCGGACAATTAAGAAATCTAATTCAAGAATCTCTTGCTGAGCATCGAAAAAAGTCAGTCAGCCAGAGAGTTAGCAAAGTAGAGGATACCCTTGATGATTCTGCTATTGAGACAGAGGCGCGTTTAGATGCTATTGAGCGTGAGATAAAAGACCTTCGTGACACACTCAGCATGGTGACAACTGAAATTGATCGAGCTGATCTGCCTGGAATGGCGCCAGTATCGCCAAAACTCAGGCATCAGAGCAGGATGGGTGGAGATGCTGCTACAGGATTATCAATGGGCAACGCTGGAAAATATAAGGGTGGAACTGGCCCTGCAGCTTTCCAGGCCAACAGCAAATCAGCAGGCAAGGAATAGCCACACCAATTTAATCTATCTTAGAGATGTTTACCCATCATCTCCATCAAAGAGCAAAAGCGGAAGAATAAAGATGAAAATCAAAGCAACTACAATAAAAGCTATGGCTAAAGCTGAATTAAAAAAGATCACAGAGGTTACAGCAGACAATCCTAGTATTGTTTCGCCCACAGGAATCTCTACTCCTGAGTCAGGTGAACCAGATTCTGCTGAAAAAACAGAGCTGGAATCACAGCTTCAAGACTTAAATGACCAAAAAAGCACAGCAGAAAAATTGGCGCAAACAGATCCAGCAGCAGCAGGCCATGTTAGCAGTCTAAATATCCAGATCGCCCGCGCAGAGAAGCTACTCAATAAAGGTGACTAATCTCCTACTTAATCTTAGGAGATGTAGTTATGAGCACGCAGCCAGCACCAACCCGCCAGATGAAGCGCGCTGCTACATTACAACTGTTCCGATTTACACAGTCTATCGTCACTCATCTTGATAACGGCCTTGATGTTATGAATCCGCGGATCAAGAACTTGTCTCATGACATTGATAATCTTCAAAACAGGATTGATGATCTTCCCGCCGATGATCCTTGGCCTCCAGAATTTACTGACGATTTTAAGGCTTTGTACGGAACGCTGCGACGTTTAGGCATCGCCATCAAGTGAGTATACATGCAAAATCCAAAAAGAAATTAATTAGAATCTAATCTCATCATCTCTGCATATACTTTTATTGTAATTCCCTGCACAGCAGTGTAGAATGGTTTTAAGATGTACACTACATATAAGATTTTCCCTCGTGGAACACTAGTTCGAGTGTTGGCATCTGGAGAAGTCGGCGTGTTTTTAGGGTACGAGAGACTAGCATGTCCACCGTGTCCGCCTGAAGAGCTGAGAGAAAGCATAAAATATCGATTGCTAGTTGATGGCTATCTGTCTGAATACGTTGACATGGAGATTGAAGAAGTTGTCTCTTCTTAACGCTTACGATTTAATTAAATTCATCGATACTGGGGAGGCTTGTTTTCTCACTCGGCGATTTGAGCTGTATGAGAAAACAAAAGGATCGATCGGGCTTTTACCTGCTCGCGCCATGAAACCAGAAGTCCCTGTTTGGTGCTGGGAAGTAAAGTGGAACACAGTAAAAGAGAAGTGGTCTCACAGCTTGAACTGCACTGGAAAAGACTACGTCTTAGAAAGCACTCTTCTATCTCAAATTGACGGCAAATACAAAAAAGAAAAGATGACAATTTCTGTGTACAATCATCATATAGACAATACAATCTAATTGCTAGGAGATATCAAGTGAAAACCCTTAAGAAATCCGAAAATATTGTTCGAGCTGAAGAGCATCAAGTTAATCATTATCTTAAGCAGGGATATGAGTTCTGCCCAAAGCAGGTCTGGAAAGAATCCGTTCGAGATCCTAAGCGCGCAGTAACCGAAGAAAAGAATGCCAAAAAGCGAAAAAGAAAGCAACAAAATAGTGCAAGTTAAAGATGCACTTGGTATAATACCTTTGGAGAAATAAGATGAAGCTTTCACACACATCCCTGTATCAGGCAGCTGAGGCTCTTTACGAGGCAAAGATCGCAGAGGCAAAGGCTGTTTTAGAGATCTACTTCACTAATCCTGTTGGGATCGGTGAGCATAGCGACCTTCTTACTGAGGTTGATAAGTGGGTTTCTCAATTAGCAGAAGCAGAAGAAAAGCTTGAATCTCTTCAAAATAATTTTTCGTAATCGTTTTGTGTAAGAGGACGACTAACCTCTTATAATATCAACACGTGCCAATTAGGAGAAAACCATGCACACTAAGTTGAATGTTAATGAGCTTGAGAAGCTGAATGAAAAAGAGCTTCGCCAAACGATCAGGCAGCTTCAAACTGAAGCTAGCAAGCTCTATAAGCACAATCTCGCGCCAAAGGCTGTCGATATTGAAGTGGAAATTTGCTATGTCCAGCGAGAGCTTGAAAAGCGCTCCCGGTTTAATAAACCACGACGCGATAATCCAAGCAATAAAAATGATCAAATTGAATTTGAGACACCGGTATAGGAGTACAAAATGTCTTTAATTAAATCCCGACCAACAATCTTTGACGTTCTTTTGCGAGAAGATCCTTTCTTCTCTGTGCTTGATCGATCACGACTTGCAAATGCTACAAATACTGATGCTCCTGCGGTAAATACTTACCGCACTGGGAACGATCTTACATTTGAAGTCGCAGCCCCAGGTTATTCGAAAGAGAATCTTAATGTGTCTGTTGACAGAAATATTCTCACAATTCAGGGCGCTTCAACTCGAGAAGAACGCCAGGGTGCGATGAGAACTGAGTTTGAGACTACTACGTTTACTCGGACTTTCACTCTACCAGCTGATGCTGATCCTACTACTTTAACAGCTAGTTACGCTGATGGTATCTTGACTGTGAATGCATCTTTGGTAGACTCTAGCAAGACTCTTACTATTGACATTAAATAGCGAAAGCACGGAGAAAAAATGTCTGGCATAGGCGGATATCTAAAAGATATCGGAAAGCTTGATCTCTTGACTAAAGAACAAGAGCAAGAGCTTTCAAAAAGAATCGAGGCGGGCGATATGCGCGCCAAGAATGAAATGATTAGCAGAAACCTGCGATTAGCAGTGTCTGTTGCAAAGAAGATGCAGCGAAAAGGTGTTGATCTTGAAGATCTAATTCAAGAAGCCAACATTGGATTGATGCGCGCAGTTGAGAAATTCGACTGGCGAAAAGGCTTCCGGTTCTCAACATACGCTCACTGGTGGATCCGGCAAGGTGTTTCTCGATATTTGCAAATGAACAGCAGGACGGTTCGAGTCCCTGGACATGCTCAAGGCTTGTTTTACAAAGTCGCTGAAGCAAAGAAGCAGTACCAAGAAGAGTTTGGATGTGATCCTTCAATTGATGAGATCGCTGCAATCTTAGGTGTTACAGTCAAGTCTATTGAAGCTGCTAATGATGCACCTTCTTTCGGGATCTCTCTAGATGGGCCCAGGTTTCAGAATGATGAAAACAGTTCTTTGCAAGGGTTTATGACGGATGATGAAGCCGAAGGCCCAGATGACATTGTTTCTAGAAAACACTTCACAAGATCAGTTGTAAGAGCTATGAGAAAACTTTCTCATCGAGAGCAATCAGTTATTCGACTGCGCTTTGGAATAGCAGAGCCCGATGAGAATGAGGACTTGCAAATATCGAAAGAGCAAATAAAGTATCTCGCTGATCAAGATGAGGAAGAAAATGTTTTATCCGCCTAGAAAATTTAGAATGATCACGCCGCTATTTACGGTGAGTGGCCCACTTAGTCCTGAGAACGTGACGTTTCTTAAGCACAGCGGCTGTCGGAAACTAGTAACAGTCGGAGGTGGGTTTGTAGCGCCTGATGTCGTATCTCATCTAAAAGAAAACCAGATGGAAGCAGTTCATTATAGCTTTACTCCGTTTGATCATCCTGATGCATCTGAGGCTTCTATTGATAGGATTTTTGGCTATATAGTAGAATCTCTTTCAAACGGATCAAGAATCCACATTGCGGGAGATGTGTCTGTAATAGACATAGCTACCCTTGTAGGGTGTTTTAGAAGAGTACAAGGTTGGCATATCAGCAACGCTATCTCAGAAGCGCTGGAGTTATCAGACAATGTTGAGACAACGTGCTTGATTAAAGCAATTAGCGATTTTGATGTTAAAAAATGGTCAAATAAAGGAGATCTATAATGAGTATGCCCAAGGGACACAAGGTATCTGGTGGTTATGCAACTGTTAAAGACGGGCTGGATTACCGGACCATCGCTGAGACTATGACTGAGCGAGGTCACAAGATGAATCATGCGACAGCTAGAAACGTCTTATTGAGCGCAATGCGAACAATTGCAACTGATATTGTTAGAAGCCAAGACATAGATATTAATACGGTTGAGATTGATGAGATTGCAAAGTCTCCTATGTTCCAATCAGGCGTAGCTGATGTCATTGATGATATCGATGCAATGGGAAAATCAGATTTAGCATGAGTATTAAAGTTGACTGGACATTTCTAGTGCAGTCTAGAATCAAAAAGAATCTTGGTGAATGGTTCGCTAAACATGAGGTAGAGACTTATGACGACGCAGTCCAGCTTTTGGAAAAGAGTCACCTCCCAGTGGGCAATCGTGAAGAAGTGGTTAAACACCTTCCCGTTCGGCCCGAAATCAATGATCTTCTTTTTGATTCTGGTTCCACTACCTCTTCTGTTACTGGTCGCCTTGCTAAGAAAAAAGTCGATAAAGGCCCCAAATCCGCAGCAGAGGAAGCTGCTGACGCCATCACAGCGTCTTCGGCTACGAATGTTAATAAATCGACGAAATCAACAAAAACACGCCCGACGACAAAAAAGCGAGCAACGAAAAGCCCGAGGAAGAAATCCCTTAAATGAGCAAGATTGAATATTTTTGCGAAGGTCGAGTTGTAACAACTTTCGGCCTAAATAAGGAGTGCACCTTCGCGTCTAATGAACTAGAAGAAGGTTATGACCATCACTGCCCAATTTGCGGTGATAGACTTTTAACAAGAAAAACAAAAAATAATGTCTGGACCGACACTAACAACCTGCAGGAGGTGAATAACAATCAATGAATCGGTTTGATAAAATGTATTACTTACTTGAAAAGAGAAAGATGCCAGCTGAAAAGCTGCTCAAAGATCTTATAGAAAAGCTCACTGAAGAAGACGCGTCAATACTATTCGAGTCAGTCGAGATGATGAATGGTTTTGAACCGTCAAATTCTGATGAGTTTGATGAAAAGTGGTATGACGACAAATGGGATCAAGAATCTAACAAATATTGACAATACTTATTCTTTGAACCTTAGCACCGAGGTATTTGGGTGAGAAACACCGCCGTTTGTTTCTCCCTTGTTTTCGGCGGAAACAAAATTATTAGCTGGAGTCACCAACCCAGCTCTAAAAACTGGTGGGATGGTGCTAAGGTTCATCTGCCGCTTTAGCTCAGGGGTAGAGCTTCGGTTTTGTAAACCGATGGTCATCCGTTCAAATCGGATAAGCGGCTCCAAAAGGCACCCTTCGGGGTGCCTTTTTTTATATCCTTGAAAACTCGAGATAGGATTAGTACATGATTAAGCTCTCAATTTTATTTGTTCTTCTCGCCTCGCCCTATCAAGTGCAAAGACAGAATCCAGTTCATGTCAATCGACGAGCAAGCCAAATTGTTCGATATTTGAGACAGCAAAATCCAGTTGTTCTCCAAAAAGTGATGCGTTCAATGAGGTGGCAGAAATTTCAAAGCCCAAAGAGGTGCCCAAAGCTAAAGCAAAAAAAGCAGAGTGAATATGATAGATGGGAAAATAAATTACTGCTGGACTTAATGCTGGGAAGATGATAAACAAATGACACGATCGCTGTATTATTATTTGTGAAGAGGATGTAAATCAATGCTCAAATATGTAATGATTGGCTGCGTTGTATTGAACATGCTCTTCGCTGCTTTTCATGCATCAAACGGCAGGATTGAAGAAGCATGTTTTAATGGATTGATAGCTGCAATTTGCCATTTAGGGTATCTTCAGCAAAGAGAAAGAAATTAATGTGCGGGTATAACTCAGTTGGTAGAGTGTCAGGTTTCCAACCTGAATGCCGTCGGTTCGAGCCCGACTACCCGCTCCACACATTGCCCCTTAACTCAGTTGGTAGAGTAGCTGACTGTTAATCAGCGAGCCGTTGGTTCGAGTCCAACAGGGGCAGCCAAAGATAAAGATATCCACGTAAAGGAGAAATGATGGATAATTTGAGAGAAGGTACGATCTGGGAAGCAACTGACCGACCAGGACGCATGGTCAAGGTTGTTGAGGTTCTGCCCAATACTGTCTACTTTGAGAATCTGCACAACGGTGCAACATTCCCACGACCTAAGGATAACTTCCTCAGCCTTTATGAGTATCGTCACGAAGAAGAAGAAGTGACGCAGGTGGAAACTTAATCATTGAATGTATTAGATATCTGGAATGCGTTAGGATGGACGGATGGCGTTCTATTCTCCGTCTGGCTCGGTGTTATGTATTACGGTAAATCGTGGATAGACTATAAGTTTAGAGAGAAGAAATAGCTATGAATTCGAAAAAAACTAAAATTAATTGGATGTCAGGTCTGAGCTGGACTGTTCTTGTTACAGCGATTACTTGTACTATTTTCGCATCGATGTTATTGAGTGCATTTTATTTGGGCGGAATCTTTGACCCAGATACAGGCGCTGTAGACGTGTCACAGAGTGTCAATAGAAGAGTAGATACACTTGCTGCAGAAGTCAAGGCGTTGCGTGAGCACAACATGGAAATGGCCAAGTATTTAGAAGTCTGGACCCCGCTCAAGTGTAGAAAAGAACTCGGCATTAAAGAGAAGTGGATCATTCCAGGCTTAGGGTTACCAGAAGTAATTCAGCAGAGCTATTCAAGCCTAGATGCTGAGTTTGTCTGCGAGTGAAGAAATTCTGATAAAAAAAGCGCATCTAAGTAAAAAGAATTTTTATGCTATGAAATAGTTATAATGCGCGGGGGGTTAGCTCATCTGGTAGAGCACCTGCTTTGCAAGCAGGATGTGGTCGGTTCGACTCCGACACTCTCCACCAAGGGATCCGAAAGGATCCCTTTTTTTTGGCCCTATCGTCTAGTGGTTAGGACATCGCCCTTTCACGGCGGTAACCGGGGTTCAAGTCCCCGTAGGGTCACCACATAGAGCCGTAGCTCAGGGGTAGAGCGCTGTCTTGACTCGGCGGATGTCGTAGGTTCGAATCCTACCGGCTCTACCATTTTTATGTAAACCCATCGGGGCGAAGGTATAATATTCCTGAAGATATTACGGGGGTATAGCTCAGTTGGTAGAGCACCGGACTTTTAATCCGTTGGCCCACAGTTCGAATCTGTGTACCCCCACCAGGAGTGCGATTCTAGCGCTAATCCTTGCCTTCTCTGGATGTGCATCACATCAGATTGCAAATTCAGAGAAGTGCAAGGAGCTCGTTGTACTCGAGGAGCTTTCAGAATATGTACGGTTGTGTGAGACGCTTCGTTTAGCTCGATCAATTGTTCATAAAAAAGAGTGGATAAGGCAGATAGATGATTCTTTGAAGAAGTGTGAATATGTTTTCGGAAAGAAGTTCAGGCCGGATGGTGGAATTGGTAGACACTGAGGACTTAAAATCCTTTGCCGTAACAGGCGTGCGGGTTCGAGTCCCGCTCCGGCTACCACTAGAGAATGATAACAAAGACTTTTGATGACATATGTATTATAGGGTGGAAAGAAATGGTCGTGCTGAGTGAAAAGGATAGAGTTCTGTTACAAGAAGCAGCGAAAATACTTGAAAAAGTTGAAAGAGATCATCCAGAGGATGAAGTAGTTTACACTGACACACTTTCACATACAATTAGTATGTCGACTAATGACCCACTAAGAGAGATCGCCCTGTTCACAATCTGCACAGCAATGGAAACAATGTTACACACACACGAAGGTCCCTTTCACTAGGAAAAGAAATGAAGTATTACGAAGTAACGTCAGTCGGACGAAGCCTTATTAAGAACTTTAAGTCAAAAGACAAGGCTGAAAAGTTTGCGCAAGAAGAAAGAGATCGAAGAATGAATGAACTCCAAGCTGACACTCGAGAGGGACCACCAGAAGGTGGCTACACCGCCGGCGAAATCAATGGTGAGACTACTTATCGAACTCACGGGATCATCGTCCGACAAAAAGAGCTTGTTTTTGCAGATAGTGAAATTAAAACCGAAGAAGACTTCACAGCCGAAACAGCCAATCCGTGGGCAGAATCTGTTACAAATAGATGGCCCCCAGGATTTTAGACTTAGCGAATGCAGGAGGATATATGAATCGCTTTGTAGTAAGAAACGAAAATGAAGAAATCGTTGCTATCTTTTCCGACTTTGATGAAGCCTGGATGCATCTCCAGATTGACCTAGAAGGATTAGGAGATATTGTAGAAAAATCAGACGAAGTCGACTGTTAAGAGATACTTATTAATAGGCAACATCGCACTGGAGGCCAACGTGTTCTACGAAAAGAAATTTAAAATCAAGGGTGTTACCAAGCGATTCCCGTTGCCGCCTTTCAAAGAGATCCAGCTTGAGCTTCCGATCCAGGGCCCTGAGAGTTATCTCCGGGATGACGAAGTTGATCCAGAGACTACTTTGAAACGTGATGGTGAAGTGGTTATCAACATGAGCTTTGCTGAGTCTGATGTTAACACGTTTTCTATAGACTTCAAGGACACATATTCGTGGTGATTTACAATGTCAACAATTCGAGAAGCACATACTCCGAGAGATCTGGAGCGAAAATTGTCTAAAGACGGTCATACTGTCGAAGCTGCAATTGAAGTTTATAAGAAACAAGCAGAGGATGCTCTAAAAAACGGCGACAAAGATCTTCATAGAGACTACATGCAGATCATCGAAGATATACAAAATTTGTCGGAATTATTGGCAGCTAGAGGTATTGATAAAAACTCTCCTGTCGTAAAAAGCTCGAAAAAAACAGAAAAATAGAAGTAAGACGCCACGAGAGAAAGCGGCGCAAACAGCAGCAAGATTAAACTTTGTTTGCTGTTAGACTTATAATAAAACCATGAATAAAATTATCATAGACTTGAAAGTAGGCGACGTTATATTGTCAGGCCGATTTAAGAATAAACGCGAAGTTGTGAAGTCAATCAGCGTCGACGCCCGCGGTCAGCCTACAGTGAACGGTAAGCCAATGCTCAAGTTCAGAATTGAGAAAGCGCTCCCGGAGTCAAAGCAATGAAATTTGAACTTGATATCAAGACAATCGTGTTTATTTGTGCGACGGTTGTATCTATCAGCGGTCTTTACTACACAACACAAAACCGGCTTTCTAATCTAGAAGCAAGAGTTGAAGTCATTGAGAAAGATATCACTGCTCTGGCGAAGTCAAAGAAGCGCGGAAACAAATCCGGCAGCAAGAGCAAGAAACCAAAGAAGTAATAGCTCCTTTCTCCTATTTACTTCCGGGAGAAAAACATGCGCATAAATGTGATAGAAGTTATAGTTCTCGTGGGCTGTGTAATTGTGCTAGCGTCAGCCTGGGGTTGTTGATAGGTTTCATGTAAGCGATTGTTCGGCGATGTATAATACATACAAGTTGGAGAAAAAAATGCCGAAACCATCATCCATTCAAAATCACTACAAAGATACTCGCGAACAGCTAAATGCTATTCGTGACGAGATGAATGCAGTTCACGATAGAGGCGTCGAGTTGAATGTGACTGCAAAAGGCCGAGCTCTCACGAGATTTCACGATGCTGAAGGTTGCATGACTTGCCACGGACGAGGATGGGTGGTGACTTGGGATACAATGGATTTCCTTGATGGTTCTGCAGCCGATTATGGAGACTGCCCTAGCGAATCTTGCACGACAGAGTCTCGGAAAACCTCAGGTTACTATCCCGAGAACACCCGCTACGACCATAATCGGGGAGCACTCTGGTCGAACTTACAAGATCTTACTGTGTCTGAGCAGGATGAGTATTCCAGCCTCAACCCTCAAATGGAAAAGCTTAACCAGAAATATAGAGATACTGAGCTAGCCGCGCAACCTGCTAAGGGCAAAGTGGTTGAAGTAATATTTAAGTCCCGATCCCGAAATTCTGCGCCAATTGGTGCCAAGGGAAAAGTTTTCTGGTACGGAGTCAATGACTGGGGAACAGTCAAGGTCGGGTTCTTGGATCCAGATGGAAACAAATACTGGACTACAGAGAAGTGTGTTAAGGTGATCTCCCAAAAAGCCGGCAAGGAATATAATGTAGACTATGCGGACCAGTATCCCCTCCTGTGCAAGGTGGTGAGAAAATCCAACAAAGCGATCTGTGTGATGACTCCAGGGCAGACCCCGTTCTCTCACGGAGAGTGGATACCTTGGTCTCAGATTCTAAACGCTGAGCAAGTTCGAGAACAGATCGGTAATAAGCTTCTGAAGGACGGCCGCCCGGCAACTGTGATGATCCCGCCGTGGTTAGCTAAGAAGAAGGGATATCTTCGTGACTAGAGAAAATAAGACTAAAGCATATGAGAAGCAAGTCGCTGTAATACTTCCCAGGTGGGTCTTGGACATGATGATCAATCAGCTCGATACTCAGTATGACAGTCTCGTTCAAGAGAAAGAGTATTATGAGAGTGTCGCAGACCAGACTGGATTTAGCAATGCTAAAGAAGAGATTGCTCTTTATGAAAGGGCGATAAAGCAGATTGACAGCCAGCTAAATAGTTAGTATAGAAGGTCGAGTGGCGGAATTGGTAGACGCGCTAGATTAAGGATCTAGTGGAGATAATCCGTGTGGGTTCGAGTCCCACTTCGACCACCACATAGATGATGAAAACATCAGGAGTAGAAATTTGAGTAACATCTTTTTTGAAGTGAGAATGAGATATAAGAACGGGATTAAGACCACAATTATGTGCTCTACTCACGCAGCTAGGTGCTCAAAGTTCCCCAAGCAGTTTCTAGATTTTAAAATGACTCAAGATCCAGATGCTCACTGCAAATGGTGTGATAAAGACTCTGCTGCAAAGTCGAGAATAATCCAATGGGCATCAGATAACGGGATTGATAAAGTTGTAGATGCAAACGGCGTAGAGATTCCAGTTGAGGACTGGGTTGATCTTATGATCGCGACCGCCGGCGATTTATGATAACCCTGCCCTGTCCGTACGCGCAATCGATAGCTGCATACATGACTTTGAGAAATCCTGGTTATGCTCCTTTAAAGATCACGACTAGAGAAGATCTGAAAGAAATGAAGCTAGTAGATCAAGAAAAACGCCCAGTAGAGAGAAAAGGTTTAGGTGAGAACGTCGATACATATGTTTGATGTATGACGAATCGATTATAGGCGCTGTAATGTTTGGCTTTGTTGCCCTGGCTATTGTGATATCAATGGCATTTGACGGTGATTTGTAGTACAAGCTATACCAGAATTTTGTGTAAATCTTAATCCGCCGCAGTATAATACTCTTGATTCGGAGGTACCGTGAAAGGTCAGAAGTTCGCAACCCTCATGGACAAGACCATGCACGCTTTTCAGGAAGCGAACGGTCTCCTGATCGACTCCCACAGCTGGGCAGAGAAGTGCCAAGCACTCGCAAGAGAGCTGGACGACCAGAGATCGTCAGCGGATCTTATGGTGATCAAGCTAGAGATACTAAATCTCAGCAAGCGCTTGGACAGCACTCTCACTCAGCTTATGAGAGATCAGTTCGGTTCGTAAAGATCTTGTGTAACTCTAAAACTGACCTGATAGAATAAGAGCGAAAAGGAGATAAAGATGTCTGAAGAAAACTACGATCGGTGGCACCCGCTTTACTACACCACGCAGGGATTTCCTGATGAAGTGGATAGCGCTTTCGCCACGATCCTAGCGCACCTACAAGAAGTTCAGTCGATGTGCAACGTCAAGGTTACTGGCCCTTTGCATAAGGTCTTTGATGCCCTCGATGCTCTACCTCGCAAACAAAAGAATCAGGTCAGCGAATGGCGCACCCAAACTTACAGGGAAGAACGCGCCGCTAGTGAGAAAGCCCGCGTCGATCGTATCAAGGGTTTCGAGATCGGACAGCTCGTCAAGTTCAAACCACTCGCTCAACACCACGAGGAAGACGGCAATTACCCTTGGGGTATCGAGCACGTCATCGGTCGCGTTACGCGGCGCAATTCGATTACTGTGTCTGTGGTCGAGGTGTCTCGTAAAAAGCACGGCGCCGATGTTGAGCAGACGACCTCCGTAAATCGCCGCTGGCGGATGCACCCAAGTCAGGATGATATCCTCGATGAGTAAGAAAACAATGATTCGCAATGCTAGCGGCAATCTCTTCGAGAAGCGCCCCGAAACGTGTCCACACTGCAAGATAAGCCTCAAGAGTGAAATCAGGTTAACTGAGCGGGAACTCCCTAGCTACAACGTAGACCCAGACGATCCGTACCTCCACAACGTGATGGAGATCGTCGATACCAACATCAACGACCGAGTTGGCTGGTATTGCCTGCAATGTATGGGTAAGTGGTATGACAACAAGGAGGAGTCATGATCCTATCGTTTCTCACTGTCGTCGCTTTCAACACTAATGTGGTCAATCAAGCAAGCCCAAACACGCAGATCTACTGCCCAGTTTTTATGACAAAGGCCCAGGCGATCTTTGGAAAGCCCGACACCCCAGCTCAGCCGCGCAACAAGATCTTGCAGCGCGCAATGTGTTTCAATCAGGTCGTTAAGCCGTTGCAGGACTTCTGCATTCTGGCGGGTTACGAGGAAAAGAAGTGCAAGGCAAGAACCTTAGCGTGGATCAAATCCGGAAGGAAGAAGAAGTGAAAGTCAAGGATCTAGTTAGGCAGTTAGAAGAGTGCAGCCCGGAAGCTGACGTTGTTCTCAGGGTCAAGGATGGTCGAGAGACACTCTACCACCAGAACATCCGGGTTTATGTATACAACCCCGGGCAGCCAAATCGAAATCGAGTAACCATCGACGGCTACAACCCGGAGGTGTAGTTTGCCTCCCAGCTACAACGGCAGCAAGTGCACTTATGTGACAGAGCGGCATGCCGATCATGCTGATTGGTTGACTGACGAGCCGAACGCCAAGATCGTTAGAGATGATGAGATAATTTTCGGCAACAACTGGCTTGAAACCCTCGTCGGGATTGACTTAGATTTCTACGGTGCAGAATCGCAGGCATTCATGGTCGACGGTGTGGTGTTTGAGGTTCTCTGCGACCCGGACGACGGATATCGGTCTCACATGGGTGGGGTACTTGCTCGCAAACCAAAAGATTACAACTTCTATGAAAAGTCTTTCGCAACAGTCAGAATCGAAAAGATTAGCGTAGAAGAAAGAGATGCCGGATCTGTTGAGAGAATGCACGGATACCAGCTTATCGACATCAAGGACGGACATGTCTGGCTGATCTTCGGCACCGAGTGGTACGACGATTACTACCCAATGTTCAGATTTCAATACACACCAAAGCAAGAAAGCCCTGAAGGAGGGGAAAGATGAAATCCGGTGACCTAGTTAAAGTTAAGTTCGCGCAGGACGAAGAGAATGGGTTAATCATTAAAAAGTGGGGAACCGGGCTATTCTATGTTTTGGTTGACGGAGAGATCCATCGATCTCACGAGACAATGATGAAAAAGATCGATGATGTAAACCTCTGAGCAGTGCGTTATAATATTGGCATGAGGTGCAGGCAGGGAAATATGCAAGGTAACACAAGTGAAAGGAACATCCCACTCTTTGCCGGGATCCGAGTAACTACACAGATATCTGTGAAAAACCTCTAGGAGGTGGGATGAGGCTCAAGAAGCTAAAGATTCTAATGGATCTTGAGATGATGCGACTTGAGCTCATCCCATTCTCTGTCAATTCGGAAGGCGTAATCGCCGACTGGACCGAAGAGCGCAAACGCAAGTTCTTCCGAAAGTTCAGAAAGATCGCACGCAAAGCTGCGCATCATACTGCAATCAGAGAAGACAAGTGCTACGGATCCGGATCACACGCAGTACGCAAAGCCTGGATCAAGAAGAGGGCTGACTTCCTGTTCAACCCACCTTCTCCGGCTTACAGTCCGAATTTGATCCCAGAATACACAGGTAGGTCTCTCCAGCAGTGGCGTTTTGGACAACGTCGCAAAGTAGTTGAGAACTGGATACGCAGAGAGATCTGGCGAAAGATGCTTCATGAAGAACGCGACTAGATTTTTACTATGCGTGGCAGTTATTTCTTGCACGCCTAGACCCATTATCGACACGCCGCCAACACCATATTCAGATCAGTGGCTGCAGCTGGACGACTTCTTCGCTGACAGCTGCTTCATCTTGGAAACTACGACACATACTGTCTGGGTTTTCGATGAGGGTGAAGAAGAGCAGACGCATAAGGATGACTGGGAGTGGGAGTTTAAAGAACCAGATCTCTACCTATTCAATGGTGACATCAACCTTTACTCCATTCCAGCAGAAGAAGAAGAAGGTTGCTGGTGGATGAATATCTGGGAAGTAGATGTCAGAGCGTGTCCTTGCCGTTTGGATATCCCAATCCGCCCAGAACCGGAGGAAGAAGAATGAAGATCGGTTCAATGTATCGTGTCAAGTGCCCCACCAATAGACGGCTCGACGGCAAGGTCGGTGTTTTAGTTGCTGCCCATTTAGATAGAATGAGCCTAATCCCATACACACTAATGCTAGATGGAAAAATGCTCAGCTTTGACAAGGACGAACTAATACTTATCGAAGATGTGTAAATATAAAACGATAGTATATAATAACAGCGAAGGGAGAATCCAATGGATTTAATCGAAGAGGGAAACGAGATTATCTTAGAAGTTGTAAATCTTTTGAATGAAGTAAGCCCGGATCGATGCCCAAGCGGAGCAGAGTTCACAAACTTTGTTGTCCAGCATGCAGATCGCTTATCCGCAGATTTCGCAACTATCGTTACTCTGGCTGCTGATATCGAAGGACAGCTCATGGGCCACGAAGGCACGGTGCACTAAGATGAAACCCGGTGATTTTGTCAAGAGTATTGATCACGAGATCAATGGCAATCCAGAAACCGGCATCATCCTCAGTACAGGCTACAACATGTGGGGCGAGGAGATCGAAGGTCAGGAAACTGGCGTGAAGGTGCTCTGGCAGGACGGCGACAGCCACATTGTCTCTACGGACGAGCTGGAGGTGCTTAGTGAAGCAGGGTGACATGGTGAAGTTCGTCGAACCCGATCATACTTCATACCACGCTTTGAAGAATCTTGTTGGCATCATCATTTCGGTTGAGCGTCTTTGGCGACCACCAGGAGACGAATACCTCGGGTCGAAAGTTATTGTGGCGTTCGGAACCAATAAGCCTC
>Ga0080013_1002320_pt1 | contig 22594 bp, 24 predicted proteins | sample ETNvirenome_6_85_FD_69236 | JGI IMG/M metagenome (GOLD analysis project Ga0080013, IMG submission 69236) | Marine viral communities from the Pacific Ocean - ETNP_6_85 (SPADES assembly) (version 2) | ecosystem: Environmental > Aquatic > Marine > Oceanic | place: Pacific Ocean | collected 2013-06-19 | reverse complement strand
CTGAAAAGAAAACAAAAACAACTGCGCCAGATACAGTAAAAAATCCTAATCCAAAAGGAAGAAAGAAAACAGTTGGTAGAAAAAGTGCGATTCAATGGGTGGCTAAAAATAAAGGCGATAAGGCGGCTAAAAAATATGTAAAAAGTTTGTCTGAAAAAATATCAATAGTTGAGGATTTAGATTTATTAATTGAAGGTGGAGCATATGGTCACATGAATCATCCATTTGATGATAAAGATTTGACATTTGGAGATTTAAAGAAAATAATTACTGATGGATTAGGCGGAAATCTTAATAGAGAAGATGGTGTTACAGAAAAATTAGATGGTCAAAATTTAATGATTAGTTGGAAAGATGGAAAATTAGTTACAGCCAGAAATAAAGGACAATTAAAGAATTTTGGTGAAAAGGCTATGACTACTAAAGGTGTTGCTTCTAAATTTGCAGGTAGGGGTGATATTAAAAATGCATTTGTTTTTGCAATGAAAGATTTAAGTAAATCTATAGGAGCGTTATCGGATGCTCAAAAGGAAAAGGTTTTTGGTAATGGTAAGAGATGGATGAATCTTGAAGTTATGTGGCCTAAGTCATCAAATGTCATAGATTATGATAAAGCACAAATAGTATTTCACGGTACTTTAGAATATGATGATAGTGGAAATCCTATAGGACAGCCTAAAGGGTCTGCAAGAATGTTAGCTGGTATGATTAAACAAGTTAATCAACATATACAAAAACATTATAAAATTGGTAAACCACAATTTTTAAGTGTTCCTAAATCACAAAACTTTGATGCTAAGAAGAAAACTTTTTTAAGTAGGTTAAGTAAATTACAAAAAGAATATGCATTAAAAGATAAAGATACTTTAGCACTTTACCATCAAAGGTATTGGGAAGAATTTATTTTTAACGCAGAAAAACAATTTAGAGTAAAAATAACAAATAAAGCATATAAATCTTTAGTAAAACGTTGGGCATTCTTTGATAAATCATATAAAATACCAATGATTAAAAAAGATTTTAAGAAATATCCTGATTTTTTGGATTGGGTATTAACTACAGATAAGGTAGATCATCAAAAAATGGTAAAACAAAATATGAGGCCTTTTGAAGTTTTATTTTTTGCAGTAGGAACTGAAATTTTAAAAAATATCAGTGGATACTTAGCCGCATCTCCAGATGATGCAGTACAAAAAATAAGAAAGAATGTAATTGGAGCAATAGCTAAAGTAAAAACCGCCAAAGATATTAAGAAATTGGAAGCATTAAAACTACAAGTAAGTAAATTAAATTCAATAGGCGGATTAGATTCTATAGTTCCATCAGAAGGAATTGTATTTAAGTATAAAGGTAAAGTTTACAAATTCACTGGCGCATTTGCACCAGTAAATCAAATTTTAGGGTTATTAACTTTTTAGGAGAAATTATGGCAGGATATAGTAAAGAAAATCTAAGACAGAATGAGGCATTACAAAATATTATGGATGGGGGAAATCCTGAAAAACGAATATTTGTAAGTGGTGTTGATAAAGAGTTTAAAAAAGAATTAGAAGAAAAAGAAGCAATAGAGAAAAAAATAAAAGATGAAAGATCAGAGATTTTACAGGAAGCTAGAACGCCTTGGTTTTGTCCTAAATGTGATAGGATAATGAAAAAAAGGATTGATAGTCAGTATTATCGTAGATATAATCATTGTTTGGATTGTCAGGTAGAATTTGAGAATAAATTAGCGGTACAGGGAAAATTAAATGATCATATCAAGGAAACTGTTAGACAAAATAAAAAATCTTATCTTAAAGAAATGAAACAGTCTATTGAAGAGTGGAAAAAAGCTCCAGATACAGTTACTTTTCTTAATCAGGTTAAACCAGATGGATATTCACTTGATGAAGAGCAGTGGGAAGTAAATAAAGACAATATTAACAAAGAAATTGAAGAAGCCGAAGAATATTTAAAAAAATTGGAAGAATCAATTTAATATATTTATATATTTATAGGTGTAGGATTATATACAATAGGAGAAGTTCATGTCGGACATAAAGAAACTTAGAAGTATGGTACGAGAAGAAATCAAATCCATTATATCAGAAAAACAGTCAGAAGGTGGATTAGATAAACTTGATGTAAAATTACCAGCTCAAGCACAAAGATTTTTAACTAAGGCGGTCAGCGCGATAAAAGGTGCTAATTTAAATCGTAGGAAACAAATTGCAGCATTAGCTAAAATAATTGATGGTTTGGGGTTGGATAGGAAGGAATTAGCCAGATATATTACTAAAATAAAACGGGAGTTATAGGTTTGGGAAAAATAATAGCTCTAATTTTAGCTTTTTTAGGAATATCAGGCAAAGCATCATCCATAAAACGGGCAAAAGTAAAAAAGATTGATAAAAAATTAAAAGATTCTACTAAAAAGATTAAATCTATCGGTAAAAAGGTTAAAAAAGCAAAAAAAGAATCTAAAAATTTGAAAACTAAGGCTGCAGATATAGAAAAAGAAATAAAAAGTGTTAAAAAAGGCAGTAAGAAGCGTAAGGAAATTAAAGATTCAAAAGACGCTGAAGATTTTTTAAGAAAATTTGCAAAAAAATAGGAGTAAATAATGGCAACAGCAGTACAAGGATCATTTGTAGGGAGAACTAAAGCAGTTGAAACTACTCAAAATGCATATGGAGAAGTTGTAGAGACAGTAGCTGCAAGTACAACATTTTCGGCAACAGGTTCAAATTTTAGTACGGCATTTATGGTGCATACAGGAACTAACTATACTTTGACTCCAGTTAATGGAAGTGGAACAATAGTTGGTGGTACTAATCCAGTATCGGCTAATATAATCCATCCAATTGCGTTGAGTAAAGTAGTAACAGGCGGTTCTACAGTCGTAACTTTATTGAGATAATTGGATCTTTTTAATTATAATGAAATGGATATTAATATTTTTAATAACGTCACTATGTTATGGACAGGTTACGCTTACTGAACAAGAATCAATACAGATTTCTAAAAAAGTTCAAAATTTACAAATTGAAGTTGATTCTTTAAAAAATATTGTAAATCTACAAAATAAGTTGATATATATACATAAGGAAGTTATATTTTCGGACAGTACTCTCACATTAAAATTAGAAGAAAAAGTTGATGTTTTAGAAAATGATGTTAAGTTACTTGAAAAAAAAACAAAGTTAGTTAAACCATCTTGGTACGAAAATAAATGGTTATATTTTACATCTGGCGCAATTATATCTGCGGCGATAACGTATACTTTTAATCGTATAACTAATATTTTATAATAATGAATACAGATAAAAAACAATTAAAAGAAGCTATTAGACGCGAATTTAAAAAATGTGCAAAAGATCCAGTGCATTTTTTAAGAAGATATTGTTATATACAACATCCACAAAAAGGTAAAATAAAATTTGATTTATACAGTTATCAAGAGAAAACTTTAAAAGAATTTGTTAATAATGATTATAATGTTCTTTTAAAAGCTCGTCAGTTAGGTATATCAACTTTAACTGCAGGATACGCATTATGGATGATGACATTTTATGATGATAAGAATATATTGGTTATTGCAACTAAACAAGATGTAGCTAAAAATTTGGTTACTAAAGTTAGAGTAATGCATGCTAGTTTACCAACTTGGTTGAAACAAAAATGTGTTGAAGATAATAAATTGTCATTAAGATATAAGAATGGTTCTCAAATAAAAGCAGTAGCAAGTTCTGAAGAGGCTGGCAGATCAGAAGCATTATCATTGTTAATTTTAGATGAAGCAGCATTTATTCCTAGAATTGATTCAATATGGACAGCAGCATCTCAAACTTTGGCATTAGGTGGAAGATGTATTGCACTTTCCACACCAAATGGTGTTGGTAATTGGTTTCATAAAACTTGGATAGATGCAGAAGATGGTTTGAATGAGTGGAACATTTTAAGATTACATTGGTCAGTACATCCAGATAGAAATCAAGAATGGAGAGATCATCAAGATAAATTATTAGGTCCTTCAATGGCAGCACAAGAATGTGATTGTGATTTTGTAACATCAGGTCAGATGGTAATTGATGGTCGTATATTGGAAGAATATAAAACTGATCATGTTAGAGACCCAATTGAAAGGCGAGGAGTAGATAGTAATGTTTGGGTATGGGAACCACCAAATTATACAAAAGATTATGTAGTGAGTGCAGATGTAAGTAGGGGCGATGGAACAGATTATTCTGCATTTCATGTTATGGATGTAGAAGATTGTAAACAAGTAGCGGAATATAAAGGTAAGATTGGAACTAAAGATTTTGGTAACTTACTTGTAAATATATCTAAGGAATATAATAATGCATTACTTGTTGTTGAAAATGCATCAATTGGGTGGGCAGCTATACAACAATGTATAGATAGAGAATATGAAAACTTATTTTATATGAGTAAAGATTTACAAGTGGTAGATACACAAAAACAAATGACTAATAAAATTTATAGACAAGAAAAACAAATGGTTCCAGGTTTTACAATGTCTATGAAGACAAGACCATTAGTTATAGCAAAATTGGAAGAATTTTTTAGAGAGAAATCTGTTGAGGTTTATTCTTCGCGCCTAATAGATGAGTTGTTCGTATTTATATATAACAATAATAGGGCAGAAGCAATGACTGGATATAATGATGATTTGGTTATTTCTTTTGGTATTGCTTTATGGATCCGAGATACCGCTTTACGTTTAAGAGCGGAAGGAATAGAATTACAGAAGAAAGCTATTTCTGGTATAAGTATGAATCCAGCTATATATACTCAAACTGATGAAAATGATAGTTGGAAATGGGAAATTGATAAGAAAAAAGAATCATTAGAATGGTTAATTAAATAAAGAGGTAAAAATGGCTGATACAAGCTTAAGAAATAGATTAAGGAGATTATTTTCAACAAACGTAATTGTTAGGAATGTAGGTGGACGACGATTAAAAGTGGTTGATACTAGTAAATCTCAATATATGCCAACTAGAGGATTGATTGATAGATATAAGAAGATTTATTCTACTGGTGGTGCAGGACTGTCTGGTTATTCAGATAATCAGTTAGTTAAGTCGTTACGACTTGGGTTATTTAGAGATTATGAAGCAATGGATGGAGATGCTATACTTTCCTCTGCATTAGATATATATGCAGATGAATCTACGATGAAAAGTGAGTATGGAAATGTTTTAGAAATAAATACACCAAATGATCAAATTTTTAAAATTTTACATAATTTATATTACGATGTATTAAATATAGAGTTTAATTTGTGGCCTTGGGTTCGCAATATGTGTAAGTATGGAGATTTTTATTTAAGATTAGATGTTGATGAGCGTTTCGGTATTAGAAATGTAGAACCTTTATCTGTTTATGATGTAACTAGATTAGAAAACGAAGATCCAGAGAATCCAGAATATGTAAAATTTAAATTAGAATCAGGAACTTCTGGCGGAGCTGCACAACATTCTATTAGCAATAGGGTAGAAGATTTTGAAAATTATGAAATAGCACATTTTAGATTACTTTCCGATTCAAATTATCTTCCTTATGGTAAATCAATGATTGAAGGTGGTAGAAAGACTTGGAAACAATTATCTCTCATGGAAGATGCAATGTTAATTCATAGAATTATGAGAGCACCAGAAAAACGAATATTTAAAGTTGATATTGGAAATATACCACCTGCAGAAGTTGATAATTATATGAATCAAATTATTGATAAGATGAAAAAAGCCCCCGTTGTAGATAAAGCAACTGGAGAATATAATCTTAGATATAATATGCAAAATATTACAGAAGATTTCTTTATGCCAGTTCGTGGTGGTGATAGTGGAACTCAAGTTGATTCATTACCAGGATTAACTTATGAAGCAGTAGAAGATATTGAGTATTTAAGAAATAAATTATTGGCTTCATTACGTATCCCAAAACCATATTTGGGGTTTGATGAGAATGTTGGAGAAAAGGCAACACTTGCAGCAGAAGATGTAAGATTTGCTCGTACTATTGAAAGAATTCAAAGAATTGTAATGAGTGAATTAATGAAGATTGGTATTGTTCATTTGTATGCTCAAGGATTTACAGATGAAGAATTAGTTAATTTTGATTTAGAATTAATGAGTCCATCTACAATTTATGAACAAGAAAAAATTTCTTTGTGGAATGAAAAAACTTCTCTTGCGTCATCTATGTTAACTGATGGTTTACTTTCTTCAGAATGGATTTATAAGAATATATTTAAGTTTACAGATGAAGAAATTAAAAAAGAAGATGATAAGATTGTATATGATTATAAACAAAAATTCCGTCGAGGTCAAATTGAAAATGAAGGAAACGATCCATCAAAATCTGGTGAATCACAAGGAACACCTTCAGATATGGCGATGGGAAGAACTGGACATGAATTAGAAGATGAAATCGGTTCAGAAGGTGGAAGTCCGGAAGGTGGATGGGAAGGTGCTGGTAGACCAAAAGAACCATCACATTATAAAAAAGACAGTCATGTTAGGGGCAGAGACCCATTAGGGGCGCATGAAAAGAAAAAACAAGCATCTAGTAATCCAAAATACGGTAAAATTATGGCTTTAGCACATTTGGATAAGCTTAAGAATACTTTAAAACGTAAATCTGATATAACCTTAATAAATGAAGTTGATGAAATAGATGAAGAGTATAAAGAAGATGTTAATAATAAGTAAAGTTAATCAATATTTAAGAAGTTTTATATTTATTTATGACAAACTATATTGGAGTGATTTATGTCTAAACGATTAAGACACACTAAGATTAAAAATACTGGTGTGCTATTTGAAGTATTGACCCGACAGGTGACTGCGGATATAATGGAAAATGTAGAGTCAAAGGCAGTAGCTTTGATTAAAAAGCATTTTCATAAAAATTCTGCTTTAGGAAAAGAGTTAGAATTATATAATATACTTACTACAGAAACATATAAGCGTCGTGATAAGGCTGATAGATTGGTGGACGCAGTAATTAAAAGTAGACAAAGACTTTCAAATAAAACACTTAGATCAGAAAAGTTTAATCTTATTAAAGATATTAAAGAAACTTATGACGTAGGTGCTTTATTTTCTACTAGAATGCCAAATTATAGACGATTAGCATCTATTTATAAATTATTTTTATATGAAACTACTGGGGAAGATATAAATCCGAAAGAAATTGTAGATTCTAGAGATTATATAGTTGAATCGCTAATTACAGAAACTTCTAAACAGAAACCAAAAAGTGAATTAGTTCAAGAATATATTGATGAGTCTAAAGATGTTAAATTATTAGCTTATACTTTAATGGTTGAAAAATTTAATAAAAAATATAGTACATTAAGTCATGCTCAAAAAGAAGTTTTGAGAAAATATATTAATAACGTATCAAATACAAACTCCTTATCAGAATTTATAGAGGGTGAAGTAATTAATATTAAGGAAACTTTGAAAAAATTAGTACCTAGTGTAATGGATGATATTACTAGTATAAAATTAAAAGAAGTAATTGCTCAGGCTGATACTCTTTCAGAGAATAGTAACGGGACTGAAAATAAAGTAATTACTCTAATGCGATATTATGAACTTGTTAAGGAATTAGAAGATGTCTCAAGAAAATCTAAAAAACTTCATTCGTAGAACAATAATAGAATTGTTAGATGATGAAAAGTTGGCCGAAACAACTTTTACTGGAAATGTACCAGGATATCAGACTCCGTTTGCATTTAGTGGAAAGGGGAAAGTTAGTAAGAAGAAAAAGAAAGAGCTAGCTACTAATTCAACTGGGTATAAAATTGTTGAAGGTAAATATCACGATTATAGAAATGATGATAGTATAACACCTAAACAAAAAATTGGTCGATCTATGAGAGAGATTAGAGATCATCTTGCAGAAATTGATAAATTGACTAAAATGAATGTAAGGTTGAAGACTGAGATGGGAGTTGATTCGAGGTCATATTGGAAAAATACTCATAAGGCGATGCGAAGAATTAGTGAACGATTAATAAAGTTGGCTAAAAGAGTAGGACAATTATATTAATGTTGAAATTAAAAAATCTTTTATTTACGGAAGATATAAAAGATATAGCAAAGGCTAAAAAAATTAAAAGACAGATTCAAGGAGATGAAAGTCGTATGAGATTACATATGTATGAGTTAGCAGATAGAATGAGTGCAGATATTCCTAATCAAAAATCAGCTGATCAATTAATAAAGTCATATCAGAAAAATGTAACAAAATTTATGAGAGAAATGATCTCATTAGTAAAGAGGATGAAATAATATGAATCGAGAATTATTAGTAGATTATTTACCTTTTGAAATAACAAGAGAACAAATAAATGAATCTATGAAAGAAAATAACGGTAGATTAGTTGTTCGCGGAGTATTACAGAGGGCAGAAGCTAAAAATCAAAATGGTAGAGTATATCCAAAAGAAGTATTGATGAGAGAAGCTAAAAAATATACGGAATCTTTTATTAAAGAACAACGAGCTTTAGGTGAATTAGATCATCCAGAAAGTTCGGTAGTAAACTTACAAAATGTTTCTCATAATATTAAAGAAATGCATTGGAATAATCATGATTTGGTTGGTACAGTAGAGGTATTAGGAACTCCAGCAGGTAATATTTTAACAGAATTATTTAAAGCAGGTATTAAGTTGGGTATTTCATCTCGTGGAATGGGTTCAGTAGAAACTGTATCAGAAGCAGGGAATGATGATACTCAAGAAGTACAACCAGATTTTGAATTGATAGCATTTGATTTCGTATCAAATCCATCTACACAAGGAGCTTTTATGTATCCAATGCAAGAATCAGTAGATCGTCAGAATCCTGTAGGTAGAACTTGTGGTGATTATTGTAAAGCAGAATCTATTATTAATGATATTTTGCGAGGTGCATAATGAAAATGCATGAAACTTTTAGTTGGCGTAAATGGAATGATTTTATTCTTGAAAAGAATGATGTTTTTGAAGAATCGGATTATAAGTTTGTTTTAACTCTACCTAAACAAATTTATGGTGGAATGAGAGCGGTGTTTAATTCAAAGAAGGCAGCAGAAAAATATATGGAAGACAATATTGGTTCAGAAGCTTGGAAGCATGTAAGAATTAAAAAGGAAAGAGTTAAATGAAATCATCATATAAAAATATAATGGAAAGAGAATTGAATGAACTTCCAGCATTTAGTTCACCAGAAGCATCTAAACAAGTTGATATTGATCTTGTTAAAATGTCAAAGATTTTAGGTAAAGCGTCTCAACAAGTTATTAAAACTATGATGGATGGAGTAAAAAGTCATAAATATGATGCAATGGATTTACAAAGAGGAATTCAACAGGGTGATATTCGAAGAACCCATCATGGAGAAATAAATTTTATACGACAATTATGGACTAAGGTAAGAAGTGGATTTAGACGATATACACCTACTGGAAAATTAAGATAAGCATGGAGAATTAAAATGGCTAAAAAGAAAACAACATTTAAACAATTAGCAGAACATATTATAGCTGGAGGATTTGTATCACAACCAGCAATGATGGATATGGATATATTTAGAACGAAAATTAAACCCAAAAGTGAAGATAAGACTCCTAATATTAAATTAAAAAGTCTTGTTGAAGAAGAGGAAACTCACGATCCAGTTAATGCAGGTAAATTTAATCACGCATTGAAAGCATTTCCAAAATTGGGTGAAGCAATTTATGGTAAACATGACCTAAAAAGTGTTGCTGAAACTCTTTCTTATTTAGCAAAAACATCTAGACAACATGCTTTGAGTGAAACTGAAGAATGGTTTGATAAAATTACTGTTAATCGTAATATGAAAGAATTAGGTGCTCTTTCAGGACAATTTAATAAAATTTCCACTGAAGCAAAATCACTTCAAGAGAGAATGTCAGCTTTATATGAAGATATGGGGCATATTATTAATAGATATTATGATTTGGATGAAGAAGAAGAATTGGATCCAGTAGGACAGGAAGATGATGATATAGATAATGACGGAGATTCAGATGATAGTGATGAATATTTGAGAAATCGCAGAAAGGCTATTTCAAAATCTGTAAAAAAAGAATCTACAGATCCTTGGAAAGATAGAAATTGGGGTGATCCTTTACCTACTTTGGCAGATTATGTAAAATCTACGTTGAAAAAAGAGGAAAAAGAGGTAGATGAAGCAGCTAATGATCCAAAACTTAAAAGTATGAGATCAAAGTTAAGTAAATTAAGACTTAGAATTGCTCAAATGGAAAATGAACCAGGTGGATCTAACAGAGCTGAAAGTCTTAGAAAACAAAGAGATTCTTTAAAAGCTCAAATTGCTAAACTTTCAGGAGCGGCTCCAAAACAGGGTAAATGGTCTAAGAAACTTGGTAAATAAATGATTAAGTTAAAAGATATTATAAAAGAATCTAAATGGTCAGACCGTAACTGGGGCGATCCTTTACCTACATTAGAAGATTATATAGTAGAATTTAAAAAGAATTTAAAGCCAACGGATGGTAGTAAAGAAGTTACGTTTACTAATAAGGATAATTATGACGATGCTGTAAAATCTGGTGATTATAAAGACCCCGATAGTACAGATGATGACCCAACCAGAGGTGACCCCGATGATGCTTGGGATGATGAAGAAGGAAGAGCAAAACCAAAAGGTAAAACCGATTCTGATACAGATGATGATGAACCAGCAGGTAAATTAGGTGGTGGAGATTTTGAAAGAGAGACTGAGCCAGAGAGGGGTGAAAAACCAAAAGGTGGCGCAGCCAAAGAAATAACAAAAGATATGAAGTCTATAGCATCATCAGGTGGTAACAATGTACTAATGCATAAAGGTACGGCAGATCATATAGAAAGACATAATAAACCAGGTGAAGGTTCTGTTTTTAGTGATGATATCAGTATGGATGATGTTCAAAATGCCATAAGTGAAATACCTGAAGAATTTTATGAAAAGGGTGGTGGAGTACATACCACAACAGTTCCAAATGCTGGATATAATTTAGTTCAAAAGGCATCTGATATCAAAAAAGATCATCCAAATGCTAAAAAAATTATGGTTAAAAAACAAGTTGGATATGATAGGGAAAAGAAAGAACCTATTATGAAAGAAGTTCCAGCTTATATAATAGATGATGATAAAGAAAAGTTTAAAACAGATCAATTAAGTGTAGTAGTCAGACCATCTAATCCAGATTTTATGGATGATGAGGTAAAAAATAATTCTGATGTTAAAAAAGATTTAGATGGTAAAAAATCACATTCTGTTCTTACTTCATTTCCTGGAGATCCAGATGTTCCAACTGCAGATAAATGGGAAGAAAGTGGTCATGCGATAATTATACCGAATGGTGGCAAAGATGCAGATAAAACAAATTGGGTTGAAGAACCTGATACTGGTGGGGGTGGTGACTTAGATACTCAAATAGCAAAAGCAGAAAAAGAATACAAGAGTGCTTCCCAGGCATCAATGGGGATGGGCCAGAACACTTCAACAAACAATCCCGGATATGATATTGCAGCATTAGATGCTTTTAAGAAACTCAAAGCTCTTAAAGCAAAAAAGGCTGGAAAGAAAGAATCAATTACAATCAATGGCAAACAATATAAAAGAATTTCCGAGTCAGTAGAACCTACAATATTTGATCCACATAAAGAAGCAAAAAAACAACTTGGTAGTTTATATACTAGAATGAAAGGTAAATAGAGGTTATAATTGATAGAAGTTAAAGTTAAAAAGAATAACGTTGAAAGAGCTTTAAGAGAATTTAAGAGAAAGGTTAAAGACTCAAAATTAATGCTAGAATTATCTGAGAATAGTTATTATACCAAGCCATCTGTTAAAAAAAGGCGGCAAAAGCTAAGATCTAAGCTCAGAATGAGGCAAAATACAGAAAAAATCAATAATTCTCGCTAATTTTAGACCTTTTTGTAAAAAAAGTTTATATTTATATAAAAACAAATACACTATTGGGAAAACCTTCCCATCATATAGTGTACCAATGAATATGTCGTATAATAGTTCCCAATAACTATTTTAAATCCAAAATAATATTAAATTTAGATAATTTTTATCTAAATGAAATAGGAGAAAAGTAATGGATGATCTTTTAAAAGAAGCCATTGCAGATGCAAAAGCAGTTCGTGAAACAGCTCTTGAAAACGCCAAAGTCGCTTTAGAAGAAGCTTTTACACCTCGCTTGAAATCTATGCTTTCTAAGAAAATTCAATCTGAGATTGAAGAAGAAGGTACTGAAGATGAAGTAACTGAAGATGCTGTATCTGATGAAGATGCAGACTCAGTTGATGAATCTGATGAATCTGATGAAATAGAAGAAGTAGAAGTTCAAGATGAAGGTATGTATGAAGATGAAGAAGAAGCTCCTGAAGCTGGCGAAGAAGAAGAAGCTCCTGAAGAAGAAGCTCCTGAAGCTGAAGAAGGTCTGGAAGTTGATGAATCTGAAATCATAGAAATTGATGGTGTAAAATATGCACCAGTTGTTTCTGAAGATGATGAAGAAGAAGCTGAAGAAGAAGCTCCTGAAGATGAAGAAGAGTTTGAAGATGAAGATGAAGGTGAGGATCTTGATCTAGAAGCCGTTCTGAGAGAATTAGAATCAGAATTGGAAGAAGATGAAGATGCTGATTTTAACGAAGAATCTGACTTTGTAGATGAAGCTGATGATGACGAAAAAGAAGATGTTGACGAAGAAGTTGACAAATCTTCTGGAATCGGTAAATCTGATAATCACAAAGGCGAATCTGATGAATCTTCTAAAATAGGCGTTCCTGGAAAAGCAAAACATGAATCAGTTGAAGAAACTGAAGAAGTGATTGCTGAATCTGATGAATCACCTGTTTCTGAATCTGAAGAAGAAGAAATTGATTTAGAAGAAGTATTAAGAGCACTTCAAGAAGAAGATGAAGTAGATACTACCTCTGAAGATATGGAAAATCTTCAAACAGAACTCGACGAGCATCGCGATGTCGTAAAATATCTTCGTTCTAAGTTGAACGAAGTCAACTTACTTAATGCAAAACTTTTGTTCACAAATAAACTGTTCAGGTCGTACGGTTTGTCTAATGATCAGAAAATGAAAGTAGTTGAAACATTTGATAGAGCAAAGAACCTTAGAGAAGTCAAGTTGGTTTATGCAACTATGGCAGAATCTTTTGTTAATGGCTCTACCAGAGAAGAAATTGTTAAAGAATCCAAAAAGGGGTCAGCTTCAAAACCAGTTGCTAGCACGAAATCTGAAAAACAGGAACAAGAAATTCTTTCTGAATCAGATGTAATGAAGCAACGTTTTCAGAAGTTGGCAAATATCCTTTAAATAAACCTGGAGAATTATTATGTCAAGTAAGGCAATAGCAGAAATTATGGATGGCTATAACCCGCATATTGAGCGTCGGAATGAAACGAAGAAGCTCATAGAAAAGTGGGAAGCTACCGGTCTGTTAGAAGGTCTCGGAGACGAAAATAAAGTTCATACAATGGCACAGTTGCTTGAAAATCAAGCACGTCAGCTTATTGATGAATCTTCAAGAGTTGGTGGACCAGGTACGGAAGAATGGAGTGGAGTTGCACTTCCTCTAGTTAGACGTATCTTTGGTGAATTGGCAGCACAGGAATTTGTTTCTGTACAGCCTATGAACCTTCCATCAGGTCTGATTTTCTATCTAGACTTTAAATACGGTACAGCCAATCAAGGCTTTAGCGTAGGTGAAGATGTTTATGGTAACACATCAGCATCTGGCGATGCAAGTGGTGGTCTTTATGGTGCAGGTAAGTTCGCTTACTCAACCAAGCAGCAAGTAACTGCCGCACAGTCCATTCACGCATCAAGTGTTGCAAGCGGAACTTATACAACTGGTTCTGTAGCAGCAAGAGATATTGATCATGAACCTGATTTAACTATCGGAACAGCAGGCGATGATAATGCACTTAATAAAGTGACAGTATCTACCGCAGGTATGACTCGTCCTGATGCAGAAGCAGTTCGTTCAATGGTAATATCTGGTTCAGGATTTGATGAGTATTTCCCTGCATATACAAAACTGTCTGGTTCAGCTAGTAATGAAGTAGTCTTCATTGTTAGACAATCAGCAGCAGGCACATTAGGTGACCTGACTGTTAAATATAGTCAGCAACCTACTGATTCAACTCGTGGTGACTTTGAAGTCGGCGCAAGTGAAGATTGGGCAGGCGATACGGGCGATATCGGAATTCCAGAAATTGATATTCAGTTAAGACAAGTTAGCATTGTTGCTAAAACTCGTAAACTGAAAGCAGTATGGACTCCTGAGCTAGCTCAAGACCTTAACGCTTACCATAGTGTTGATGCAGAAGCAGAACTCACAAGTATGTTGAGTGAATACGTTTCGATGGAAATCGATTTGGAAATCATAGACATGCTTAGAGCAAATGCAGACGCAAAGACCGAATATTGGTCAGCAAGAGTTGGATTTGAGCATAGTGGCGGAGCTTTCGCACAGTCAAGTGGTGAATCTAATGCTTATACAAAGGGTGAATGGTTCCAGACTCTTGGAAACAAAGTCCAAAGTGTAAGTAACGCAATTCATCAGAAAACTCTACGTGGTGGTGCTAACTGGATGGTGGTTTCACCTGAAACAGCAACAATCATAGAGAGTATTCCTGGATACGCAGCAGACACTGATGGTAATGCATCTAATAGCTCATTTGCAATGGGTGTTCAAAAGGTCGGTATGTTAAATAGTCGCTATACAGTTTATAAGAATCCTTATATGTTAGAAAACGTAATCCTTATTGGATTCCGTGGGTCTAACTTCTTAGAAACTGGTGCGGTTTATGCTCCATACGTTCCTTTGATCATGACACCTCTTGTTTATGATCCTTCTAACTTCACCCCTAGGAAAGGGGTAATGACCCGTTATGCTAAGAAAATGGTCCGTCCAGAATTTTATGGACAGGTCGTTGTAGCAGACGTAAACTATGTATAATAGTTTGGTCAGTTAGTCGTCCGAGATTTTTAATCTCAAATAAAATAAGCCCTCATTTATTGGGGGCTTTTTTTTATGCCTATTTATCATAGGATAGATATTTATAAGTGATGAAATGTAATTATTTTAGGAGATTATAATGCCACAAACAGCAATTTGGCCAGGAAGTAGTTCATTTGCTTCAGGACAAACTCCATTTGGAATTTATGATAGTGATACTCAATTTTCTGGATCTGGAATTAATTCTGTAGATAGATTTTCAGATTGGTGTGCTAAAAGATTGGGATATCCAATTATGGATGTAGAGATGCAATCCGGCTCGTTTTATGCGGTTTATGAGGAAGCGGTCACAGAATATTCAGCACAAGTAAATCAATTTAATATTAAAGATAATTTATTTAATTTAACAGGTCAATCCACTGGGTCAAATTTGACACATAGAAATATTACGCCTACACTTGGTAGAACTGTTAAATTATCTAATAGATATGGGACAGAAGCTTCTACTCCAGTTGGTGGGAATGTAAGCTTAAGAAGTGGTTCTCTTACTGTCGATAGTGGTTCACAAGTTTATGATTTAAATGCATTATGGGCAAATGTATCAGAAAGTGGTAAAGCTATAGAAGTTAGACGACTTTATCATGGACCAACTCCTGCAATTCAAAGATATTTTGACCCATATGCAACTACTGGATATGGAACTCATAAAATGATAGAAGGATTTGGATTTGGTGGAATGTCTCCAGCGGTAACTTTTACATTAATGCCTATATTTGAAGATATGTTAAGATTACAGGCTATTGAATTAAATGATGAGATTAGAAAATCAGCATATTCATTTCATTTGGTGAACAATAAAGTGAGAATATTTCCACTTCCAACAACTAATTTTAAAATATGGTTTGAATATTATTTAGTAAGTGATAAAGAAGATTCAACCAGCTCTGATCACGGTGGGTCATCATTGGCTTCAATATCAGATTTTTCTAATGTTCCATATAATAATATGGTATATAGTCAAATTAATGATACTGGGAAGCAGTGGATTCGTAAATATGGATTGGCTTTAGCTAAAGAACTATTGGGAACAATCAGAGGTAAATATACTAGTATTCCAATTCCTAATTCAGAAACTACTTTGGATGGAGATGCATTACGAAGTGAAGCTCAAACTGAAAAGGAAATTTTAGTTACCCAGTTACGTGAAATGTTAGAGGAAACAACTCGTAGGTCATTGATGGAAAGAGATAAAGATGAATCTGATATGTTACTAGAAAAGTTGCAAAAAGTACCTTTGCCAATTTATGTAAAATAGGATTAAAATATGCCAAGTCGTTTTTTAAGTCAAACAGATAGAAATTTTTTTACTTCTATAAATCGCGAATTGGTTGGTAATTTAAAAAATGAAAAAGATGGAATTATCAATCAAACTTGTGTATTATATAGAGTATCAGCTGCAGATACTATGACAAATCTGTATGGGGAATCGTCTGCTGGTAAAACATATTTAAAGGGAGTTAAATTACCCTGTTTGATACAAGCTGACGATTTTGATTTTAATACAGAAGAATTTGGAGTTGATTTAAGACAAACTGCTCAATTTTGGTTTGAAAGAGAATATCTCACAGAATTGAGTTTAGTTATTGAACCAGGTGATATCTTCGATTGGAATTATGCACATTTTGAAGTCGGAACTATGAATGAAAATCAATTAGTTGGTGGACAAGTTGATAGTAATTGGTCTGTAGTATGTAATTCATTCTTAATAAGACGATCTAATTTACAAATTGAAAGGCAAAGAGGTAATTAGTGGCTAGATCAAAACCTATACCAAGAACTATTAGACAAAGATTTACTACTCCACCAATGAATCGTGGATTGGCCAAAAAGCGTGGTGATAATGTAAAGAATGTAGAAGTTACATTGATGGATCATGATGCGGCTATTATGTATTATTTTACTAATGTGATACAACCTACAATTATGGAAGCTGGTGAAGTTGTAAAGGTACCAGTTTTATATGCAAATCCTGAAAGATGGCAATCTATTCGTAAAACTGGTCATTTAAGAGATAAAAAAAGACAATTAATTACACCATTGATTGTTTTTAGAAGGACGTCTATACAAAAAGATGAAACTTTACCTGTAGATAAGTTAGATGCCAACGATCCAAAATTATTTTATACTTTTGAAAGAAAATATACAAATAAGAATAGATATGATAAGTTTAATGTTCAAAAAGGATTAACAAAATCTAAAGAATATTATACTGTAGCAATGCCAGATTATATGACAATGACATACGAATGTATAATTTGGACACCGTTTATTGAACAAATGAATGCTATTGTTGAAAAAATTAATTATTCTGATGGTGCATATTGGGGTGAACCTGGAAAATTTAAATTTAAAGTAAATATAGATAGTTTTGAAAACAATACAGAGATGGCGGATAATGAGCGTCTTATTAAAACTACCTTTTCTTTTAATTTTAGGGGATATTTGGTTCCAGAATCATTTAATGATTATGTTACTACTACAAAATATTTTAGTCCATCAAGAATAGATATTATGGATGAAACAGATGGAAGTTTTTCTACAATGTATAGACCAGATACTAAAACAGAAACAGTTAGGATTTTAGGAACATCATTGGGATCAAATTTACCAAACGGATTGGCAGGAGCAACAGATTTTATTAGAGGAGTGTCACCTTCATCAGGTCAAGAAATACAAGATTTACAATTTACTAATATCTATGGTGGAGATACTAGATATATAATGAGATATGGTGGAGAACCTACTAGTTCTGCAGATACTAAAGCGGTTTTGACTCTTGGATATGTAAGTGCTTCTTTTTTGGAAAACTTTTCATATTTGTCTGGGTCACAATCCTCATCATTAGATACTGCGCCGACACCAGATAGACAAAATTATATAATATCGGTACCTTCAGGACATAAAATAAGAAATGGGTCTGTTTCAGTTGGAGTAAATGGTCAAATTTTAACTAGTCCAGCTAATCAAGAGGATACTTCAAGTTCCAAAGATTTTTTTATGTCTTCATCGAGCGCTGGATTTATTAGTATAAATAAAAAACATAGTAGCGCAAGTACAATACAGGGTATTGATTTAGATGAAAATGATAATATTACAATAAATTATAGTTTGATAATAGTATGATAACACAATTAGAAGGATATAAGGGAAATTTAAGAAAATTTGTTTCAGCGGTAAGCGAATCAATATTTAATGCTGATAAACTTCAATTTACTGATGAGTCAGGTTCAAATTTACCTTATAGAATGAATAATTTAGACGGAGATCCAACGATTAAATATGATATTATGTCTATGGGGGCGATGAAAGATTTTAGTAGGGAAAGAGTAAGGGAATTAGGATTTACTGATATATCTACATCTACTTCAGATTATCAGGAGTTTGATTTAAGTGTATTTCATTCTGTTTCGAAATATCAACCTAGACCTGCTTCTTTTAAGTTTTCAGTTAATCAAATTCAACAAATTAGTAAACCGCCATGGACAACTGCAATAGGTACAGACTTTTATTTTGCTGATAATTATAAAAAAGTAAGGCTTAGAAAATTAACTATTGACACCAGTGGAGTAGCGGGGACGATTAAAGGTATAACTTTAAAAAGTGGTGATCAAATTATTTTTAGATATAAAATACAACCAATAGATTTGGATTAAATTATGGCATTAATAGATTTAACAAGACAAGCACAAGCTTCAACAATTGCAAAACAAGTTTTGAGAGTTGGTAGTGCTATAAACCCAGCTACGGGATTATATGATGTAATTTGGGATGACTTTACTCAAGATGATTTAGGAACTGGTTCTCTAGATGCAGGTCTTACAGGGATTGTACAAGGTGCAAATTATTATTTATATGATGATACTGGTGGTAATATATATACTTCTGGAAGTTATGGTAGTCAGTTAATAATGACTTTAAATCCAGCGGGTTATATGACTGGATCATTGAAAATTTATGGTGATTTAATTGTAGAGGGTAGTCAAAGTGTAGCAAATGTTGCTACAATGCAAGTAGAAGATCCAATTATAGATTTAAATTTTACAGGATCCACTGCGTTAAGTTCAGCGGACGCTGGAATGAGAGTTGGTAGAAGTGGTGCGACAAACGCCCAGTTAATATGGGATCATTCTGAATCAAGATGGGCATTAGATAATGCTACTGGAGCAAATATTAATATAGTTGGTGTTTCTACAACCGATACATTAACCAACAAAACAATTACTTCACTGGCATCTTCTACTATGGGGAGTAACGCCGATTTAACATTTAGTGGTGGGGGAGAAGTATTAGGATTACCAGCAACTGCAAGTTTAAATACATCAGCTACCTCAAAACTTTATGTAGACCATAGAAATGAATTTTTAAGAAAATCTTATGTAAAGAAAGCTGCATCTTTTAGTGGAGCTGTAACTTTAAATGATATATCTGGATATGAGACAGCAAGTTTTACTGCTACGATGGCATCTGCACCAAGTGGATTGACTTCAGTTGGTGAAAATGATTTTGTATTTTTCTTAAATGGACAATATATGGAACATGATGCATTAGAAGTACAACAAAGTGGTAGTAATTTTCTTTTAAAAGTTAATACTACTTCAATAGGTTATGTATTAGAGGGTGATGACGAGATTATCGCTCACGGAAAATTTGATTCTTAATAAATTAATTCTATCTTCCACTTTTCTTTTACTACTTTTAGATATTTATAATAGATATGAGGAAACGTCATTGGATCGATCGTAAAAACAGAAAATGTCCTGATTGTAGGAGAATGATTACTTATACAAGAAAAGACACTTTTGATAGAGCAGTAGGTAACAATTCTGTATGCAAATCCTGCGCTCAAATGGACAGAAAAGTTTCAATGGATACTATAGAGAAATTGAAACAACCTAAGACTAATACTCATAAAAAACGTATTTCTAAAAGTATGAAAATTTATTGGGAAAATTTAAAACGAGAAGAGAATGGCACTTATACACAGCCGACAATTAAATCCTAAACTTACAGGTTCTTTTACCTTATCAGGTTCGATAGTTGCTACTGGAGGAGTAGGAACTATTAGTGCGTCTAAATTAGCTGGAGATGGAAGTTCTTTAACTAATATTCCAATTACTGGTATTGATGGTGAATTAGGAATTTTTATCAAAACTGGATCGGCGTATTCTACTACAAATGATGTACAATTAACAGGTTCATTAAAAGCTAATACGGTAGCATCATCATCAACTGCAATTTATACAAATAATCTTACAAATGGATATCCAACTTCTAATGCATGGGGAACTGGTTTAGATGGAAGTTATTTTAATAATTTTGATAACACAACTCATGTAAGTGAAATTTTAAGATTTGTTGCAGGTGCAATGAGTCATTCTTTGGATGTGGCAGACGCTTCACCAAATACAAAATATTGGAATACATTAAGTACATCTCATACAGAAGGTTCAACTACATCAAAAGGTTCATTATTAGATGGAGTATTGGGTTCAACTTATGAAAACGCGAGGTTATCTCAACATTGGACTTCTTCTGCGTTTATAGATATGAGTGATACAGGTTCATACAAAGAACTTCAAGATTATTTAATGGCAAAAGGTTGGGTACAATCAAGTGATTTGGGTGATTGGGGAAATGATACAGGAACTAATCCATTTCACGGAAGTTATGCATCTCGTATTCCTTCAACAATACAAACTCAAGCAACACATGGTACAAATTCACTTACCGTTACTGCAAATGCTGGTGGTTCAAGTGGTGTTTATAGTAATTCAAATTACTTTGGTTTAGGTGGATTAACAAGTGGGGGAGCAACAGCGTACTATGTAAAAACTATAGCATCTCATTCATTTAGTGATAATTACGCAGACGCTACACCAGATGAAAATTCAACTTTTACAACTGCATCATATACAGATTATTCTATAAGTTCTTTTGGAACATCAAATGGATTAGTATTATCAAAAATTGTAACGGCACAACCAGCAGTTATACCATCTGCATATCAAGATGGTGATTTTAATAGTGTAGCAGGTCCAATTAGTGGAAGATTTTATACTGGTGGAGCAACAAGTGCAACGAGTATCTCTGCAAGTGGATATTATGCAACACACGATGTTGTGGCTGGATTAAAGTCAGGTTCTCAATCAGAGTTCACGTTTAAGAATGGAAGTGATTCAAATACAAGATTTTATTTATATTATAATATAACAGAAGACATTACAAATAGTCAACCTACAGCAGTAGTAACAAGTAGTGCTGACATAACTGCATTTTCAGCCACATCAAGAAGTTTTAGTGGGGCACCTTATTTATTAACAAATACATATACTGTTACTTTTGAATCAGAAGTAAGTAAATCATTTGATCCTTGTTATGGGTATGGTAGTTCGGTGTTGGTTAATAGTAATACAACTGATGAATGGGAAAATATTGGTTCAACAACTTTATCAAATACTACTTGTACAGTAAATAATAGTGGTGTTTCATCAACAGGAAATAATACATATGTAATTGATAGTACTAAAACTACAAAGAGGAGTTCAAGTGGTACACCACACGTTTCTGATATAGCAGTTGTTAGTTCTTCTCTTTCTTTTACTTTAGATAGTAATACTGAAAATGTATCACAAAATAGGTCAACGGATGAAGCAAGAAATTATTCATTAATATTTAGAGCAAGAGGTAGAAATTGGAAAAATACATCAGCAGATTCTACTTCTGGTACATTTTCATTATATGATGCTTCGAGATTTGGACAAGTAGCAGCAAGTGGTTCAATGGCAGTTTATAGTAGAGCACAAGGATATGATTCAAACACTTTACAAGACACGACCGAAACATTTACAGGTGAAGATTTTAGAATAGTATTAGCAGATAATGTTCAAGCTTTCAATGGAGCATATTTTACAACTGATAGTTTTCAGACCAATGATGAGGGAGATAGTGTATTAGGTAATTATGATTTACAAGTTAAACCTGGATATTTGGTAGAACCAGGTGGTGATTATGGATATTGGTTTGCAGAGAATTTTGGTAGTGGAGATTACAAATATTATATAAGAAGATTTCAAACACCAGGTAGTACATATTCAAGTATGACTCTTGACGTAGGTAAAACATTGGTTAATTGGGCAGCAACTACATCAGATAGTGTAGCAGCAACTATATTATTTGAGAGTTCTGGCAATGGCAGTGGTAATAACGCTTCTTTAGGTGTTGCAAGAATATATGATCCAACAAAATTAACAAGTAATTTGATTGAAGCAGATATGGCAGCAGATAATTTTAAAAATCCATTCTCTACAGCAATTAGTTTGTATGGGAATACGGGTGGAAGTAAAAGTTCTACAGAATATACTATACCAATAAGAAATGTAGATGGAATGTATTTAGATGCAAATGATAATGAACTCTATGTGATAATTAGATATAAGGGAGATCCATCTCCAGTAACTTCAATAACATTGAGTTATAGTTAGGAATAAAATATGGCAACTTTAGATAAAGAAAAAAAATC
>Ga0080013_1002319_pt1 | contig 22600 bp, 22 predicted proteins | sample ETNvirenome_6_85_FD_69236 | JGI IMG/M metagenome (GOLD analysis project Ga0080013, IMG submission 69236) | Marine viral communities from the Pacific Ocean - ETNP_6_85 (SPADES assembly) (version 2) | ecosystem: Environmental > Aquatic > Marine > Oceanic | place: Pacific Ocean | collected 2013-06-19 | reverse complement strand
CTTTTCCTTTTATTGAATGTCTACAAATATACTTTATAGCATTTCCCTCAGCAAACAAGAGTTTATTTTCATTTATAAACTCAGCTGGCTGAATCTTCATATTTCGGTAGTGTTTTCCACCTACCTGCTCTTCTAAGGATTTATAAGTTGTTCCTTTAAACATATCTTTATTTGTCATATTATATAAGCTCGATCAAAATTCTTAGGATCTAACACATGCAATTCACGCTTCGCTCGCGTCGCACCAGTGTAGAATAATCTATGTAATTCATCTGGATCATGACTAAAAGTCTCAATTGCCGCACCTGTCAGGTCCTGCATAAGTAATACTTGATCAGCTTCTCCTCCTTTCGCTCCATGTATTGTTGACATTTTTATACGAGGATTTTTATTAATTTGCTCACCATTCGCCCTCATATTACGAATGTAAGTTTCTGTCATTGGATCTAGTCCTTCAAATGCTTCATACCAAACATTATCAGTAATCAAACCATGATCCGCTCTACAATCTCTCATCAAATATTTTGTATCTGAATGTAAAGTTTTACCTTTTTGAAACCCAGGTAAAACATTTGATCCTAGGTATTCATATATATTTTTAATTTCTAATTGATTTAATTGTGCATCTTTACGCCATGCTTCCCAGTTATTTAAAGCTAATAATAATTTTAAAGGTACTGAGTTAATTCCTTTATATTGATAATACCATCCTTGAATCTCACATAAATCTTTTGCATCTTCTAAAAAATAATTAGCTGAAGATAAAACTAACCATTCACCTTGACTCATATCTACCTGAGTAATGTCTGAATATCTTTTTAAGATTCCTATCTCTTCTCTAGGTTTATATTCTTTATCAAATCTATTTTGTACTTTACTTATTATCTTTTGTGATAGTTCATGTATAGGTCCTCCAGGAATCCTGTAAGATTGATCTAAAGTTTGAATGTCATCTACTTCTTCTTTTAAAGCTATAAAGTGATCTACATCTGCACCAGCCCATTTAAAAATAGCTTGGTCGTCATCACCTGCAATATAAGTTTTACCTGCGCGACTCCATATCTTTCTTACCATATCCCATTGAAGTAATGATAAGTCTTGGGCTTCATCTATAAATAAAACTTCAAACTTGTTTAAAGTTTCTTTATTTAAAAAGTCTTCAAGTAAGTCGGTAAAATCTTTAAGTCCTTTTTCTTTTTTAAATCGTTTTAATTCTTCCGCTAATAAAAATAATGTACCTCTTTCTATATCTAAAATATTTTGTCTTGAATCATAATACTCTAGCAAGTCCATACGTTTAACTCTAGCTGTATTAATTATAGTTAAGTATTCATTGTCTGAATTAAATGTACCATCTTCTGTAGAATACTTTGCAGTCTTAATTGGAATCCCACACTTCTGTCCAAATTCTTTATAGTCTTCTTGCTTCATCATTTTTTCTTTAGTCATTCCTAATTGATTAAAAGCATAAGAATGTAAAGTTCTAAAAAATGGAAGATCGTTTTCTATATCTAAATTAAATTTTTCGGCCGCACGTGTGGCTGCCTCTGTTGCAGCTTTCTTTGTAAAAGAAAAGTAACCTATTTGTCTAGGCCTTATCCCATCTTTTAGAAATTGATCTACTAAGTTTAACAACGTTGTTGTCTTTCCTGTCCCTGGTGGTCCTAGTATTATTGTCTTCATATTTCTTGAGTTTCCTTTCTGCTATATTTAAATGTATTTGTGTTAATTCTAATTCTTCTGTTAATTCTTGTATTATTAATCTAAATCTTAAATGCCAATTAGGTCCTATGTCTTTACTATATTTCATTAAAAATTCTCTAATTGGTAAGGTTCTTTAGAAGTAGAGGCTTCTATTTTTTTCATAGTTTTAATTTTAATTAATCTTGGTGTTTGTTTTTTAATTGTCATTCTTACTTCTTCTACAAATATATCTTCGCTATATCCTTCTTTAGTAGTTAATCTTTTAATTAGGTTACCTGTTTTAATTTTATCCATATCCCAGTTATTCTTTTTTAAGAAACTGTAAAAATCTTCCATTCTAAAATATGTAAACTCTCCATCATTAAAAGGTAATTTATTAAATATATCATCCCATGTTCGTGCTGATTGTCTATTAGTTGTCCAATCTTGCAAGAGTCCTGTTACTTCATTAATAGGATCTAAAGATTCTAAAGGTTCCACTTCTTGTAAATTAGTCATCATTGGTTTTAAAAAATGTTGTTTCCAATCTTTAGGTTTAGGTACAGGTACAATTTTATTAGCTTGATCTAAACAAGCTAATGCAAACATACCTGGGTTATAAAGTTGTTCTGATTTTAATTCGATTCTAATTTTGCCTACATTTAAAAACCATTGAGGAGGATTAGAAGTATATTTAGTTAAACTTCCAAGAACGGGCATTTCTTCTTCACCAAATCCTACACCAAATCTTTTTGTTCTGCATAATCCTGATTGACATACAGAATTAATAGGTGCATCCTTACATCTATATTTATCATAACCCTTTCTGTTAACAGATTTTATTAACTGTTGAACTTCATTATTACTGAGTGGTGGGTCCATGAATTTCATATTTGCTTTTACAATTTCATCTTCCCACGTATCTGGTTTAGATTGTTTATAAAACACTGCAATATTAAATAATGCATTGTTTCTAGAACCTTCACCAAAACCTATCACTGCTAATTTATTTAAACAGGGCGGTCCCAAGGGGAAGGATTCGTCTTTCTTTTTCTCTGCAACTCGAATTCCTTCAACATCTCCTCGGGTGCAACTATACTTATCATACGCAGTATAAAACTGCTCAAGTGTAAGAGCATCACCGTTATCATGAATCGCATATCTTAGTCCTTTCGTATTATTGTAGTAGGGTAAATTTAAGAAATTACCAGTGTCCCCACGTTCCACTAGAATTTCTGTTTGTTTTGGAAATATTTCTGAACCTTCGTAACCTAATACGATAGCCATTTCCTTTAATTTTGATTGCATCAATGATGCAGGAATATTTTCTTTTGTAAATAAAAATACGTGTGCGCCGCCTGATTTACTACGGCAAACTATTAAGGGTAAGTTATGAATCCTAATACTTTTAATGAGGCTAGTGTGATCAAAGTTATATTCGTCAATATCAATACAGCCCCACCTACAATCATTAGTATCTGTGATAGGGATAATGCCGAGGGCTGGACCTTTTCCTTCAATATGATTGGTCCAAAGTTCGTCGGTGACGGGTTTACGAACAATGAAGGCTTTACCTTGTTGTTTACCATTCTCTCCTCTGTCACCGGGCTGATATTGTCCATAAGCTATAGTTAATCCGCTAAAAATTTGTTTGAACTTGTCCATATATTACATTCTCATTTCTTTGTAAAGGGGCCATCGCTGGCCCCTTAAAATAAATTTAGTACGGAGTACTATCTTTACTTTTCTCTTCCACATCTGCTTTTGTTTGCACGTTTCCTTTTGAGACACTCTTATTAAAATCCTTTGCACTTAAGTACAAAGTCTTATCGTCCTGTCCCATTATTCTGTCTTGTGTAACAGACCATCCATACCAAGAACCTTTGTCGTTCTTTTGTAGTACAGAAGCTAAGTTATACACAACCCCATGCATAGGAGGGATAGCAAAACCACCTTTTCCATCAGGTATTTGTATGGTTTTCATCATAGAATTCCATTTTTTACTGACGTTAAGCTGCGTCGACTTCATAGTAATCAACGCTGGTGTCATTCCTCCAGCTTTTGTTTCAACCAAAACATAGTAAGAAGCTGTTTCTTCTAAATAATTACCGTTTGGTAATCTTATTTTAGAACCATCTCTCTTACCTGTTTGAATTACCGGACTGTTCGGTAAATGAGAAGCCACAGGAGCACCTGGGCCATCCCCTCTATCCGACCATTCTGGATAATCCTTTTTGTAATAACAAGGAATAACCTTGATACCTTTTTTACCATCGAATAATTCGCTGGTAACAGTATTATAGATCATGCCTGGTTTAGCACCGTCTATAAACTTCGCATCACCATCAGTTACCTGAGGTGATAGTTGTCCTAAGATTCTGACAAACGGTAACGCCATATCTTCTTGCGTCATGTTTTCAAAACCTCGTTGCAGGTCGTCACCAAACAAGGCAACGGATCCTGATGTTTTAGCTGTCATATCATTAGCCATTATACATTCTCCATTAGTTATTTCCGGCTTATTTTAGTTTTATCTTTAATCCATAGACTAAAGCAATCAGAAGGCATGTCGAGGCCGGCCTCAACACGCTCCCGATATAGAGCTGTCAATGTATTCCAAGACACATCAGATTTCTGCTGTGGCTCATATCCATTCTCAGCTGCAAGGTCCAACAATTGTTTCGCCTTGTCGTCTTCCCCCTTACCAAAAGTCACAGAGACATTGTTTTTAATAATATCTCCTAACCCGTTAGTACGAAGCCATTGTAGAGCTGCTTCCCTTTTAGAATCATCCTTAGGTACTGTTGCTCTGAATTCTTTTTTAACAGATACTTTAGAACCATCAGCTAATTTTATTTCTGATAATCCTTGTTCAGCTAGTAATTCTGGAATTACATTTGAACTAATATAATCTGCCTCATTCTTTTTATTTTTTAATTGCTCTTCTAAAGATGCAATTTCATCTTCTTTCTGTTTTAACTTAACACACTCCGATGCAATAGTGTTTACTTCTACATTATCTAAAAGATCTTTTGAATCTTCTAACATCATTTTATTTACTTCACTCATATATTATCCTTTCTGATAGAGATCGAAATTAATTGGATAGTATTTAGCCTCTCGTCGATCCCATTTCAAGAGATTAAATTTACCGTTTGTATTATCACTTACTATTGCACAAGAAATTCCTATAACTGCAGGATCTCCTGTTAATAATACGTAATCTTGTTCTCTAAAGTCTCTTAAGTTTTTTTGCATTTTAAAAACAAAAGGACTAGAGCTAAATATTATTTGAGAATCTGGACCAAAGTTAGGCAAACAAATTACCAAATAACCAAAATCAGATGCACCTAATATATTTATATTAGCTGGTGGATGTTGTAAGACATACACAAAATTTTCTTTAGGGTTTGATTCTTTAAAAGATAAAAAATCTGCTAAAGATTTAGGTTTATATAATTCAAATATTTTGTTTTTCATTTACTACTTTCTTTTATTCTATTATTCTCTTGACAGACTATATAATAGTGTTTATATAATTGTCAACTAGAAAGAAGAAGAAAAATGAAAATAAAAGATTATGAGGAAATGGTAAGATATCTTACTAATTATAAGTTTAAAACTAAGCCTTATAAACATCAGATTAAAGCTTTAGAAAAATCTGTTGATGAAAAAAATTATGCGTACTTCATGGAAATGGGTACAGGTAAATCAAAAGTATTGGTTGATAATATGTCGATGCTTTATGATAAAGGCAAAATAAATGGCGCGCTAATTATAGCACCAAAGGGTGTTTATAACAATTGGTTTAATCAAGAAATTCCAATACATTTAGCTAGTCACATACAACCAAAGATGGTACTCTGGACTGCTTCAACATCAAAAGCAAAGGATAAAGAGTATCAATCATTATTCGAATCTGGCTATGACCTTCACATCCTCATTATGAATGTTGAGGCTTTAAGTACAGACAAAGGTAGATTGTTTGCAGGTAAATTTTTACGAGCACACAGGGCCCTAATGGCTATTGATGAATCTACTACAATCAAAACTCCTACAGCTAAAAGAACTAAAGCTATTGTAGCTCTAGGTAAAGAAGCTTATTATAAAAGAATACTTACAGGTTCTCCTGTAACTAAATCCCCATTAGATTTATTTAGTCAATGTGCTTTTTTAGATGAAGAATTATTAGAGTCAGGTTCTTATTATTCTTTTAAAAATAGATATGCAGTTATGAAAACTCATAATTTTGGTGGTCGTAGGGTACAATTAGTACATAGTTATCAAAGATTAGATGAATTAGCTGATATATTAAAAGGTTTTTCTTATAGAGTATTAAAAGAGGAATGTTTAGACCTTCCAGATAAAGTATATATAAAGAGAGAGGTAGATTTAAGTAAAGAACAAAAAGAAGCTTATGCTACTATGAAATCCGCGGCCCTCGCTTCTCTGAAGGGTAAAATGGCTACCGCGCCTCACGTTTTAACACAAATGATGCGTTTGCATCAGATCACGTGTGGGCACCTAAAAAATGATGATGGTACTACAACCGATCTTAAAAATGGTAGGACCGATGAACTCTTAGACTTATTAGATGAAGTAGAAGGCAAAGTTATTATTTGGGCTAACTATATTCATGACATTGAAGCTTTAATTAAAGTAGTAAGTAAAGAATATGGAGAAGAAAGTGTAGTTCAATATTATGGGGCAACACCGGCTAAAGAAAGAGCTAAAGCTATTAAAGAATTTCAAGACCCTAACTCTAAAGTTAAATATTTTATAGGTAATCCCCAAACCGCAGGTTATGGAATTACATTAACTGAAGCAGGTACAGTGGTTTATTTTTCTAATGGATATGACTTAGAAAAAAGACTACAGTCAGAAGACAGAGCACACAGAATAGGTCAAAAGAAGTCGGTAACATACGTAGACTTTATAGCACCAAAAACTGTTGATGAAAAGATAGTAAAAGCTTTAAGAAATAAGATAGATATTGCGAGTAAAGTAATGGGTGAAGAATTAAAATCATGGATTTAATAATTTTAAGCGATGGTTTATATCATCTGGTCCCTGTGACTAAAGCTATGCTAGCAGACGTCAAACTCTTTACTAAAGATATTGATTGTTTTCAGCTTTGCGACATTTTAAGAATTAAATTAAGTACGTATATGGAACCTCCTTTTAATCAACACGCTATGAATGATGGTAGTGGAGATTTTTTTGGATGTATTTGTAAATGATTTTTATAAGTATTGGATTAATAGTTTTAATTTATTTGTTTATAATTTTATTATTACTTAAATGGAACAATGAGAAATATTAGGTGGGATTTTCTAAGATGAGCTAATTTTTCCGCAAAATTAGAAATCCATTATATGTCTTGTAGACCTGTTTCGCGGTTCAAATATTTATACTCGATTTTGTGTATATCGAAATCCTCCATGATTTTCTTACAGATGTCAGTATGATTAAATTCTCCACAACTATACACATCAAATTGCATTAAAGCTGGGTGAGGTTCGTCCCAAATATGCATAGCAATATGTGATGTTTCTATAACAGCTACTGCAGTGATACCTTTATTGCCGGGCATCTCACAATACTTTACGTAAGGACCCATAAATATTTTCATATTTATAGACTCGACAAACTCTGTCATCCATTCTTTTAATTGTTCTTCGTCGGTGGGAGGTTTTACAGCTTCGGCACGGATAATAAGATGCTTATGCACCAACAAACTGTTTTGCATACCACTATCCTATTACTTTGCCGTCTTTCCATTCCATATCTGGAAGTCCTTCAGAATAATTTTTTCCGTCAAAAGTTAATACTTGTTTTCTATTTGAATCGGATTCATGATAACTAATGTGGACCCATCCACCTGCGGGATCATTTTTGTCGTAGAATTCCATGATCAATTGATCAAAGTCTACGTTGTTTTGTAGCCAGTAAGCTGTCTTAATGTTGGGCACGCCAGAAATTTCTAGGTCGACCGCCTGGCCTTTGGCATGCTGCGACGTTTTTTTGCTGCCGATCGCTTCACATAACGCCTCTGAACGGTAGCCAGAGGTAATAGTAACGGGTTTATCAAAGTGCGCGCGAAGCGGTTCCAAAACTTCATAACATAAATCTCCTAGACTTTTAATCTCACCTGATCCTGGTGTGTTATCTATTCCTTTCCTCGTCGCTGTCATCGACTTGGTCATTTCTTTTAAGGTAAAGTGTTTACTTAGTTGCATAATTTTTTTCTCCTATTTGTTAAATAATAAATCGAGCACGAAGAGCGTAGTTGTTCCCGCAGCTACTAAGAGAACCCAATAGAATTTATCTATCTTACCGCCCAATTTCTCTACATCTTCGTGAATATGTTTAAGGTCTTGCTTATTTTTAGCAATATCTTTTTTAATTCCAGTCATGTGTCCGTAAAGGGATATCATATGTTCTCTAGTTGTTTTGGGTTCTATAGCCATGTGCTATGCTCTTTGTTTTAATCTGATTGATTGTTCCAGCGGTGATAATAACGCTGTTTCAATTGATGTCAATCCGGTTCTTTGATTGATTGGCGCAGCAGCTGTGTTGGTTACTGCAGTTGCAGCTGGTTGTATTGGTAGTGGTGGTGTTTGTATTGCAGCCTGATTAGTATTTTCAGGTAATTTAATTGATGTTAATCCATCAGTAAATCTTGGTACGTCTTTAGAAATCTGATCAAATATAAATTGATCATCTAACTTTTGTCTTTTAAGTTGTCTAATAATTCTTTTTAAATCCATCTTAGGATAGAAAGATCTTCTATTAATCATTCTATTAGACCCTCTATCTTTTTCTATTTGTCTCAAGTCTTTTATTTTATTTTCAAATCGTTTTTCATTAAATCCAATTGGATCAAACTTACCATTTAATATTCTTCTTATATCTCCTCTGGATACATTTCTTTCTTTTAGTTCTTTTTTAATTGTGTATTTACTTACACCAAATTTCTTAGCTGTTTGAATAGCTCTCCAAATTCTTTGTTGTTCTCTGAATACATTTCTTTGAATTCTAATAAAGTCTTCAACAACTGTATCACCATAAGCATCTAGATCATACATGTCACTAGCTTGAAAAGCTTTAGTTCTAATTTTAGTATAGTCACTAATTAAAAAGTCTATGTTTTTATTTAAATCTACATCGTAAGGTTTAACACCGGTAAACAAACCAGTTAATACATCTTGTTCATCATATACTCTACCTTTGTATGGTACACCTGTTTTAGCTGAATACAATTGTCTTAATGTTGTAACTGCACCTGGTTCTAATTGTTTATATAAATACTCCCAAGATTTATTTCTTTTAGTTGCAGGATCATCTAGCTCTCCCCAAATTCTTTTACCATTTTTAGTATACCCTCTCCGAATATCAAGCAATGCTTCAAGACCAATAGGTGTTGAAATAAAAGGGTCAAGTAATTCTCTTACAGGGCCTTCTTCTGCAAATGCTAAATCCATTAAAAAATTATCAAGGTTTTGATCGGTTAATTCTTTTCGTTGTAGTGCATTATATAAAGCAACCCAAGGACGTCTTACATAATCATAAGGAAGAACAGTAGATAAATCTACCATTTTAAATTTACCTTTAACTGCTTTAGTTATAGCTATTAACTGAGAGTTTCTTTGATACCCCGGAGTTAAGTGAGCTTGATATTCTTTCATCATATCTTGTGTTACTCCCGTAAGAGCCCCGTAAGTTTTCATAATTGCTAAACCTTTGGCACCTTGTGTTGTAAACATTCCTATTAAACCTCTGTATCCCATCTCTCTTAAGATTGGATCTCCTGATAAAATTTCTTTCGTAGATATATTCATTACATTAAAAGACCCTCTTAAAGTTTCTGCTGGAAAAGCTACGAAATTTCCCATGGGTAGGTTTCTAATACCTTTAATTAGTGGTGGTACTTTACTATAAGTAGGCATAGTATTTCTCACGTAATACGCTGACGCTTCTTTAATAGCTTGGTCTAATGTTTTTTTACTACCATCATTGTTTAACATATCTAATTCTCTACCAGCAATTTTAGTAAACCATGATTTCATTCTGCTCATATCTTTTTTAGCATAATCAGTTAAGAAAGATTTATACCAGTTATATCCATACCATTTCCAAACATGGTCCCCACCTGCATATAGTTTACCCATAAGCTCCACGATCCGCGCATCACCGGCCGCTTTAATCATACTGTCAAACGAGTTAATTTTTTTACCTTTTTGTGTAGCTTTTAAAAGCTCTCTTAATTCAGTTACAACTATGTTTTCATCTAGTGCACCATATTTAATACCTTCTTCTATATTTTCTAAAAGTTTTTGTTCAGCAGATCCCGCTAGCTTGCCTGAGTTATAAATGTCATCGACTTGCATTTTGACTGCGTTAGTTACCGAAGCTCTTCCACCAATTAATCCTCTCATTAATGCAAAGTCAGCAGCTGTAATAAAGTTTCTTGATCCTGTTGCCGGTGAACCTACAGTCTTCCCCCATTGAACCCCCGCTTTAAACTGAAGGAAAGTAGAGTATCCTGGAATTTCTGCTAACATATCTAAGGGTCCTCGGTTAGTTGTAAGTATTCTGGCTGTCTCCGCATCAGTAAACATATCACTTAAGTTAGTTTTTAAACCATTCAATCCTTCTATTCTTCCAATCTGTACTGCGTCAGTTCCTTTCGCGGCTTGCGCTGCAGCTTTAGTGGTAAAGACTTGTCCTTCTTTTAACATTACTCTAGCTAATGAATCATACATTTGTTTATTAGATACTGAAGTCATCATGTTAGCTGTAGTAAACAAGACATTGTTTTTTAAACTTCTTTCTTGTCCTAATAATTTATTAATAACGGTTGGTAATTCTTCTCCTTCTTTTAAAAATCCTTCTAGGTTTAATTTTTCTCCTACTTTTCTTAATACTTCCATAGGATTTCTATTATCTACTTTACCCATTTGTAAAATTTGTTTGATCATGACGTTAGAATAATTTTTAATGGCTTTAGATTTAGTTACACCTTTACCTGCTGCAAGAACTGCTTCATCTATTAAATTTCTATCTTTTCTAATAACTCCTTCTGCAAACTTAGCAGCCTTGATAAAAATAGGATCACTTGCTGGCATTGCATAACCAGGATTGTTTAAAAAAGCAAAAGACTTTTTAATATAACTTTTCGTTCCACCAATTAAAGCGTGAGCAAAACTATCATCATCGGGTACAAATTTTTTATACGCCTTACCAATTTTATTAATCTCATCTTTTAACATTTTGACTGTGCTTTGCATAACCTCGGGGAGATTAGATAATTTTCTTTTACCTTCTAGAACTTCTAATACTTCATCTAAATATTGATTCATTAAAGAGGGTGAAGTTTTGTTAGTATTATATGTGGATTCAAATCCTTTAGCTAAACTATAAGATTTATTCTCTATACTTTTTAATAAGTCTTGAATTTTTTTAGCAGAAGCTCTGATGTTTCTACTTGCAGATCCTTTAATAAATAAAGCAGAGGCAGTATTTTTACCTGCTGATCTAATATAAGAAATAGCATTGTCTATTCTTTTAAGTCCTGATTTAACAGGATCAATATCATCAACAGTAAATCTTCTCCATTGTTGATAGTCGGGAAGTTGTTGAGTCCATTGTTTAGTTCTACCCATACCAGTTAAAGCTAGTCTAGTTCCAAATTGATTAAATACGACATCAGCATTACCTCTTATAGCTTTAGCAATAGATGGTAAAACGATTGGATCTAAAGCCATAGCTTTTGTTGTCGCTGTAACCAAAGGATTTATAACTCGTCCTGCTAAATCATAAGTTACCCCAACTCCATAACCAATACCTCTTACTGCTCCTCCCGCAGCAGTTCCTATTAAAGGAAACAATCCTCCAAGTAAAAAACCTTCTTTTCCAAATTTAATTTTGTTGGCAAACCTGGCAGCCGCAAGCTCCCTACCAGTCTTTCCTTCTTCGCTAGTTCTTTCTAAAAATATAGGATCAATTCTTTCTTTTCCAGAAAAGATCAGATCAGTAGCCCCTAAAGCTAGACCAGAAGTTCCCATTCGTTGAACAATGTTAGCTCCGGATTTTATAAATCTATTTTTATTAATTACTTTAGATCCATATTTCCCAACCATATTCATTCCAGGGATTTTTCCGATTAAAGGTTTTAATTTTCCTATATTACCTATTAGTTTATTAACTACTCCAAATGGCAAAGAAAATTGAACTCCGAGTTGTGTAATTTCTCCTGCTAATGTTTCTGGTTCACCTGTGTAATTTAAAAATTTGTCGGTTATATCATCTAATTTTTTAGTAAGATTTGTATCAAATCTATAATCAATACCTGTAGTTAATAATTCTAAAGCTGCTTTACCTGCTAAAGGTAGCCCCGTTACTGCACCTTCCATTACTTCACCAACAGCGTCTAATTCTTTTTCGGTATCTCTTTGTAAATAAGTTTTAGGAGAAAATATTCTTTTTAAGAAAGGTTGATTTTTATCAACTTTACTTTCAAACAATAATCTTTCTTCATCTGTTACTTCATCTTGTTTACCTTCAGATATTTTTTTATTGTACTGAATTTTTTTAATCCACATCGTTGTGCCCAACGTAGGATCGGCAAGCAATAAAGAAAAAGGATTAAAAACTGTCTCTTTAGGTTGAGACTTTGGTTCTTCTAAATTATTTTTTGTAGTTTGAAATTTAACTGCATCCAGAACTTCGTTTTCTGTCAGTTCTCTATCAGACTTTCTAAATTTAAATGGAATATTGTCGGCCATTACGCCCCCGTTTGTTGTGGCAGGAATAATTGTACGTTATATTTAATATTGAATTGATTAACGTCAGCTTGTGTTTGGATCTCTGCAAAGTCCGCTAACGCTTCATAGCTTTGAGAAAGTAATAATACTATATCATCTGTAACTTCAGGAGGTAATCTATCTCTTAGTTGATCGTATGATATATTTATTTCATTTGTTTGTGCTGGTACAGTTTCTGTTTCTTGTACATTAACATCTGTCATACCTGTTGGAGTTTCTGTCATCATGTTTACATCTGCCGTTTCTGTTATACCACCGTTTGCTTTACCAACTCTCCCACCATCAGCTTGAAGCTCAACACCTGATAACCCTTGATCAAATCCTTTAACAACACCTAATAAATATTTAGTTACTGCCGCTTGTAATTCTTCGAGTGTAGGTTCTCTACCCAATGAAGTTGTTAGTGCTTCAAATACTATATCTTGTGCGGCTTCAATAGTTTGTGGGTTTAATATTCTAAATTTAGAAGCTTTGTTACCACCTTGTGCTACATCTAGTTTAGAAAAATCTCTTTCAGATTTCCAGTTTTCAATTTTCATTGTATCTGGTACGGGTTTTTGTTGTTCCGCTTCAATAAGTTCGTTGTAGTATGCATCAATAGTATTTAAGGAAATTTCTGTAGCTGTTTTTTTATTAGCTCTAGCCATTCCCACATCATACTCTGATTGTACACCTGTAATTCCTGTAACAATTTCGTTTCTTCTATCGAGTTGTGCTTGATAAAGTTTGTCCGCTGCTGCTTCTCTTGCATCTATTGAAGCACCTAAGTCTCCTCCTAGTTTAGATAAAGGACCAGCTGCTGATCTTAAAGCTCCACCAATTCCACTTCCTTCACTAGGTGCAGCCAAAACATCCATTCCTGCACTAGCTATTCTTAAATAATCTCCTGTAGATAAAGGTTCTCTACCAGGTTTTTCTGGCATTGGAATTTTTTCACTGATTTTATCATAAAGCTCTACGATATCTCCATCATAATAACCTTGTCTTGCAACACGGCCACCTCTAAACATTGGTCGTCTTAAAATTCTGCTCATATTATTTTCCGAATAAACTACCGACTGCTCCTGCTAGTCCTGTAGCTCCTATTCCTAATCCAAGTAACTGTTGTGTTGTGCTTGGAGGAGGTGTTGATTGCATTTGTGTAGCTGCTGGGAATCCACCAATTACTGATGCAAGTTGTGGAGCAACTAAACCTAGTTGTGTGTAGTCTGCAAAGGCTGTTTCTCTAGCTGCTTCTTGATCCGCTGCTAGTTGACCTTGATTAATTTGTCTTTGTGTACCACCTAGTTGAGTTTGGTACGTACCTAAACCTTGTTGTGCTTGTAGTTGTGCTAGTGCTTGTTGATTAGCTTGGTTGTAACCTTGCTCTCTCATTTGAGCTTCTTGCATTGCTCTAGCCATATCTGCTGATGCTTGATACTCACCCATCATCGCAGCTTCTCTACCACCACCAAAAGCTCCAGCTCTAACTGCTTGGTTTCTTAATGCACCAAGACCTTTAGCCTGTTCTCTTTCCATAGCTGCAAGAGAGGTATCAATTACTTCTTGTTGGTATGGACTTTCAAATTGTTGGTAAGCTTGTGGACCTAATAAAGTTCCAAGATTAGCTGCCGCTGCAGCTGCTTGTTTTTCTAAAGCTGATTGATCAGCTACAAAACCTCTACCTGTATAAGTAGATGTTGGAATACTTTTACCTAATAGGCCTAAACCTTTATTAGTTATACCGAGACCAGCGGCTTCTACAAATGGTTCCCTTAACTGTCGTGTTATTGTTTCAGCCATTATCCTCTTGCCTCTAATGTTTTCATTGTGTCATACATAAGATCAGCTCCTTTTTGAACGCTTCCACCACCAGCGCCTCTAACTGCATCTGCAGTCATTACAAATTCGTTTTTAGAAAGTCTTGCAGGTACATCATCTGCTCTTTCTTTTGCACCTAAGGGTACAAATCCACCACCTCTTAAATCCATTTCATTACCACCAAGATTCATAAGACCACCATCAGCATATCTTTTTCTTCCTTTTTTATTCATTTCTAATATTTTTTTAATACCAGGATAATCTTTTGCTTTTCCTACTCCAATAGATTTAACTCTTGGTTTTTTAACAGGTCCACCTTTCTTCATCCCGCCAGTGTCTACCATTTCCAGCGCTATAGTGTAAATTTCAAATTGTTGTTCTTGCGTAAGATCATAAAATTCTTTTCCATATTTTTCATCTGCTAAATCTTCTGCTATCATTTGAGCTTTCCAACCTCTTGCTCCACCGCCAGCCATAGGACCAATCGCAACACCTTCTTCTTTCATTAAATAATCTGGAGTAATAATTTCTTCTGCATCCATGACTTCTACATCGTCACTTGGATTTAAATCCATTAGTCCACCACTAGCAACACCTGCTCTAGCTGCACCTAATTCCATTTGTAAAAACTCATCAATACTCATGATAGGCATGCCCGGTCTTTGTTCGTTCATATCATATTTGTATTGTTCATACATATCCATTTCGTCTTGTGAATATGCAGATGCAAATTTTTGTCTTAATCTTTCAGCTTCATCTCTAAGTATATCAAATTGGTCCGGTGTTAATTCAAATACTGGTTTACCAAATAGTTCTAAAGATAGTTCATTTAAAGAATCAGCTACACCTGGACTAGATACTTGTTCACCAATCTCTACACCTTCTTCTTTCATTAAATAATCTGGAGTAATAATTTCTTCATCGAATTCCATTACTGAATCATCAACATCACCACCACTAGCTAATCTTAATTCTCTAATTGGTAATGGTTTAATTTCATTTTCTAAGTCTTGTAATTTATCATAACCCTTTGTAGCATATTCAAATGACTCATAAAAATCACTGTCTTCAAATTTCTCTTTCTTCTTATCTTTGTCTTTGTCTTTGTCTTTAGATGTTTCTATGGGTCCACCATTTCTTTTTTCTACATATCCACCAGGCATCCCAGTTGGATAGTCAGGATCTGAAAAATCTCCGAATCGTGTATCACCCATCATAATTCTTCTAGCACTAGCGCCTGCACTCTCAGGTGTAATCATATCCATAGCTGAACCAAGTCCTAAGATACCTAACCCTGGAGTTTCCATTACATTTTCTGCTTGTAGCATGGCAATCATTTCTTCTATAGTTTCTTCACCTGTTGCAATTCCTGGAAATCTTTCTATAAACTTTTGCATTATTTGCTCATAAGCGTCATCAAGCAGTTTACTACTTTCAATCTGATCTTGTTGAGCTGGAGAAACTTCCGAGATTACTGCTTCTGAATCCGCTGTAACCATATCTCCTGCTGCATAAGGAACTCTACCACCTGTTCTGTAACCGTAAGTGTCTAACATTTCATCAACTTCACCCATGTCCCACGTTCCAGTATTTTCATAGATTGCTCTGATAGCAGATCTTCTTCCTGCTTTATCCGCGATCCCTTGTTCTAATAATTCTCTATTGTATTTTTCCAATGCGTCTTCACTTAATTCTGCTTGTTTTATTCCTGCATCTATTCCACCTTGAGTGGCTAATGTTGTAAATGGACTACTTGCTGCTTTGTTACCCACCGCGGCTGCACCGCTTCTTATACTATCCATTAAAGTTTTGTTGGCTCCTGGAGCAGTTGTTGCTGGTGTTCCAAAGTCTGATAACATTGTAGGAGCTGCTGCTAATGCTGATGTAATTCCTACATCTTTTAAATCTGCTTCATCATCACTTAAAAATCTAGTACCACCAGCCATTAAAGCTTTGTACATAGCAGGATTTGCTTGAGCAAAAGCACCTAAACCAAGTTGTCCACCTGGTATCATCGCTGCTAGATAAGGTACAAAAGGTCGTATTTCCTTTGGTATTATCTTTTTAATTCTTTTACGTATCTTTGAAAAAAATCCCATATTATCTTCCTATTATATTATTGAAAAGCAAGATTGCAACTCTTGTATGTAAGCTAGTATCAACCATTTTACTTCGTTTTTTCCTTCCAGTCAATCTACTTTATGTTTGTATCAGTGCCTAGTGGAAGCCCAATTACCTTAACATGTACGCTCTTTGAGATATGCTCTTGTTTAGTATCTGTAAGGGGGCTATCTACATCAGCTTTAGCTTCTTCTTCTGATAAATATTCCCTTCCAGTTTCAGTATGTACAATAGTAAGTTCTACTCTAGGCTTATATTTTAAGACTGATTTACCATTTATTGTTTCGTATTTAATTTCTTCTTCTTGTGCGACAATTGTCATTATCTATCCTCTCTATTAATTTCTAGTATGGACGCTACCACATGCAAAGTATTAGCATCTGCTGCGGTTACTTGTATTACTTCATTTTCTAACATAATTAAAGGTTCCGTTAAAAGTTGTAAAGTTTCATTACCTGCTACCGCTTGTGTTTTAAACAAATTAAACTTGTTAGCTGTTGATGGATCTCCATCAAATAAATCTACAGTAATAGTTGTACCTGTATTAGTATCTTCTGATACTAAAAGAGATTTTACAATAGCTCTAGAGTTAGATGGTACAGAATATAAAGTAGTAACTGTATTAGTTGTTAAATCTTTTTTTGCGTTTAAATATATATTAGCCATATTATCCTAGTCCAAACCATGTGTATCTCTCTGCATCTTCTTTTAACTGAGTTAAAAATGTAGAGTTAAGTTGTTCTACTATAGAAGAAAACGATCTATTAATTTGTCTTTGGTTATCTTCTGTATATTCTTTTTTTGGTTCAGGTAATCTTACTGCTATCTTTGTCATTACCTTCTACCATCTGGTTTAAGATCAGCTTGAAAAGTTCCAAACCTCCAACTTTGTCCCGATCCTGTATTTTCTATTTTGATAGCTGCATACCTTCCTCGTGCTCTAGTACTAACAAATGTAGTAGAAGTGTCAACTGTAAAAGGACTATAAGAAGCAGCGGTATTAGCTTGAGCTGGAAAAGGAGTAACCGATACATTGACTACTGCATTTCCTATTAAGTTTTTAAAGTTAGGTAAAAATCTACCCATAGATAAAAAGTATTCTCCAATACCTTGATCAGTTTGTAATGCAAAATCAAAAGATTCTACAAAAGAAGTTAAAGCTGTAGTAGATCCATCGGGATTAACTTGATCCGTTCCTATTTCATGTTCAAAAAATACGGTTTTACCTAAGCCAGTTTCACCACCAATAACTGGGAATGTACCTGTACCACTACTATCAAAAGCAGTTGCATAAGGTTTAGGATAAACTAATGAATCAATCCAAGTTGTTCTAATTGAATTAGTATTAGTTCCTGTATACCAATTACCCATAGGAACTTGTTCATTTGTTTGACCATAATTATAAACTACATATCTATTATTAAAATCTGATCCTGCTGTTGGGTACCACCATGTAACTTCGGTGAATAGATTATTAATCCCTGCGCATACTTGTTGACCTTTAGTTGTATCAGCATCATCATAAACATAATCTTCAACTGAACATGGTAAAGTATTAACAGTACCATCAAAAGAAAAGAAACCATTGTTAGACATCCAATAAGCAACACCATCAATTTCAATAGCGGCGTTCTGTCCAATCAATCCACAGTTAGTTCCTACTTGTTCAAATCCAAATGTAAATGGAGCACCTACAAATTTCATAGTGTATAAAGCATTATCCGTCCACACTAGAATATTTTCTTTAGCAGAAATAGCTCCCATAATTTTAGTTCCATCTTGAAGTCTTTGAGAACCAGCTGTGTTAGTAGCTTCAATTGTATAAATATTTATATTCTCTTGTTCAGAAAATCTAATTAACAAATCTTCTTGAGAAGTAGGGGTACCAATAGTACCTTCAGTTCCAAAATGAATTAAGTGTCTTGTTGTAGGAGATACTAAAGTTAATCTACTTTTGTCAGGGTTATTTGTTGTTTCAAAACTCGTTGTAAGTTGTGATGCTCTTGTGGATAATCTTGCCGCGATACCAGCATTCCATGTAAATGTTTTTCCATTAGCAATCGTTGCAACTAAGACTTCTCCAAAACTACTTAATGACCAAAGGCCTGGTTCTAGAGTTGTAGTAGTAGCTACTACTGGATCACCCCAGCCTGTCCAGTCTGTTGATTGAGTAACAGTCGTTCCTAAAGCTGTTGATCCTGGAGCTGTTGTTCCTGATTGTGATCTACTAGCCGTGGTTAAATTACCCGGAGCTGCGTCTGTATTTCCTGTGTAACTAATTATTTCAGAAGTAGCTGCATAATCCCCACTTGAGAAATCACCAATTAAAGCTTTACCACTTGTTGAAAAGTTTTGTGAATCCGCTAAAGGAATAGTTGCGTCCCCTGCTACAATACCTGCATTCAAAGTACTTGTTGCAGAACCTTGAACTGTTCCACCAAATTGTCCTACACCATATCCATATCCATATGTTTGCGCAGCGGGTCCTACTCTTGCATAAGGTTTAACAGTACATGTTCCATTATTATATGGACCAGGTCCTGCTTCTTGAGTTGGAGAGGTAATAGTAAAAGTAGTATTACTTGGAACTGTAATTATCTGATAAGGTTTATCTAAGAAATCCGCATTATCTAAATTTGAACCCGTGGGTTTAGTAAACGCAGAAAAATATACAATGTCTCCTTCTTTAAAACCATGAAGGGTTGGGCCTGTATCAATTGTAATAGAAGTGTTTACCGTATTAGAAGTAACTGTAGAAGCTAATGCAATCACCGCTCCATTTGCATCTGTATCAAAAGGAGTAATGTCATGAAGACCTCCTTCAAAATAACAGATTAAAAATTTGTCTGTACCTAGAATTACATATCTGTTTCCAGATGTATCAACTAACGCATGTTGTTTTCTTGCTACACCTACAATAGTATCTGGTAATAAAGATTGCCATCCCCCTACTTTTTCAGGAAGACCATATCTAAATCTTACGTTATCTGAATCAACCCATCGACCTACTGCACCAACACGCGTGTCTTGTTTGTCAACTCCCGGTGCAAATTTAATTTGTTGAAGAGCCATTAATTAGCTCCTATGTATTATTTGATTTTTGAATCCAACCTTTACCTGCAATATTAGTATATATAAAAGTAACAGATTGATTGTTTGTTTGTAAATCTAAGTTAGCAGTAAGGTTCTGGTATTTCAAACCATTAAAATTAACAGCACATTTGTTTGTTGCAAATCCATTTGCAGCTGAAGCATCCATAATAGTTATTTCATCTCCTGTCGCTGCGGCTGCAGGCATAGTAATTGTTACCTGATTACTTTGAGTGTCTACAAAAATCTGATCTCCTGCCACTGCTGTATAAGCAGTTACAGTAGCTGAATCTATCGAAACATATCCTGATTTTAAAGTTCCACCTAAAGTAGTTAAAGGAGTAGCTCCATTAGAAACTAATAACATATTAGCTCTTTGAGGAACTGGAACACTTGAAGCAGCACCAGTAGTTAAAACTGATAAAGTAAAAAGATCAGTAGCAGAAGATCCTCTAGTAGTAGCGTCTTCAATAATATAAACTCTAGTTGCTGTTCCACCTGTTGTAGAAGCAGGCATAGTTAAAGTTGTGTTACCTGTTAAAGTTCCTGTTAATTTTAAATAAAGATGTTTACCATCCGCGGTCGACGATCCGTCGGCCAAGCTTAATGTTTGAGTTGTAGATATAATAGGTACTTCTAAAAAAGCAGTCGCTGCTTCTAAAACTTGTAAATTAGTATTTTGAATAGTTCCCCATAGACCAGCCTTTTCACCGGTTGCTACAAGTTCTAATGATAAATCTGTTGAATAAGTTGATGCCATAATTTTAATAAGGAACTATTGGTTTCCAAACCATTGTTGCTCCTGGTATAATTTCATTCCACGTTATAATTCCAGTTTCATTTGTTCTTAATGTTAATGGAACTCCGGTAACATTTACTACTGCGTTACCTGTAACCACTATACCACTCGCTGTACGTAACGTCAATTGGTTTTGAAGGAGTGATGGATTGATAACAGCACTACCCGAAGCGGCGGCTGTGGCGTCCATGGTACCTAAAGTTAATGGTACTTTAAGGTCTGTATCAGGAACAACTGCTGTACCTTCAATAGTAAAAGTCCCTACTTGAGCTGTATTTAAAACTAAAGGATCAGGGGCAACTACAACATTAACTACAGTGGTAGCTATTCCTACAGGTCCAATAGTTAAGTTTAAAGGTATCCCAACAGGATTAACCGTCACATTCCCCAAAAATGGAGAACTTGCAAATGGTTGTGCTGAAAATGCGTCTTGTCCTAATAACATATATAATCCTTAGAAGGAAGCAGGGGGTATGTGGTGGTGCCCTGCCTCCATCTAAGAATTATATCATCGTTTAAACCAAGATGGAAGACCTAAATGAGGGCGCTTATCAAACATATTATCTTTAGCTCCCCGCGTTTTTCTATTATTATAGTGAAGAAATACTTGTATGCATTCTTTGCCTTTAAATTTTTCTCTCCAATGCTCTAACTCACAACCTGAATAAACTAGCATATCTCCTGGTTTTAAATCGACTTTAATACCTTTAGCTTGGCTCGTAGTAGTGATTTTTTTACCATCTGGAATTCCTACATTTTCATTAGGACTTAAATAGATGGGCCAATCATCGCCACCCAAATTCATAGTAGTTGAGATCTCACAACTAAATCTATCTTTATGTCTTTTTAAAACATCACCTTTTTTATATATTCTTGCATAAGTATAAGCTGGATATAATTTTAATCCTGTTGCTTTTTCCATACCTGGTTGGCATTTTAATAATAAAGTTTCCATAGCCATATTAGCATATTGAGAATAAGTGTTTGGTATTTGCTCTTGATCATTTTCATAATGACCTATAATAGTTTCAAAAGGTGAAAAATATCTTGCAGCTTTACACGTGTCATAAACTTGTTTCTGCATAGAAAAATAATTTGCAACAAAAGCTGCTAGATCTTTTGATATGGCTTGGCGAATAACTGTATACTTTTTCTTTTTAAACATCTTTAGCCATCTCCTTTAACACGGCTGATATATTAAAATGAATAAATCTAAATGGAGCTTTGCCATAATCCACAGAAAATTCGTGTTCTAAATATCCTGGAAAAAACATCAGCAATCCTGGTTCAGGTTTAAAGTTAATTAATTCTGTGCCAGGATATATTCCTTTTTGGGGTTTCATATGTAATTTAGTTGCTCTTGCTCCTGTCCGCGGTTCGTGAAAAACAGGAAACGAAGTCTTCTCACTAGCTTTTAAAAAATAAAAACCATTGACGTGAGTGTTCCAATGTATGTGCGCTGAATGATGTCCTCCACCTTTTTTAGCAAACTCTTGTACCCAACATTGTTCAAAGAAAGTTGTATACCTCCTCATATCAAATCCCGAGTGATCTAAAAACTCCCAACATTTTTGACCCACATAATTTCTAAAATCCATAAACTCAGTGTCCCCGAGTAATTGTGTTGAGTGCCACGACGTTCCAAAATCTCCGTGAGCTTTAAGATGGGCTTTAGCTTCTTTAGTTTTTCTGGCTTCCTTAATATATGGATCAGATGCTTTGTTCAAAGACTTAACAAAGTCTTTTTTTATTTCAGTCCATATAGGTGTTATAAAATAATTATTTATATACATACTATTTAAATGGATATCCCAAATGCCATACAACAAGTGAGTATCTGGTTCCTCTAGTTACTGGTTTAACTCTATGCCACAAGTGTGAAGGAAATACCACGATAGAGCCTTTAGGTAATATTTCCGGTACCCTTCTTATATGTTTACTTTCATCTCTCATATTAGGATCATAGTTTCTAAAATCAAATTCTAATTCCCCACCAGTATATTCGGACCCATCTGTTAATTGACAAGTCATAGATAGTTTTCTAATTTTTCCATTATCAGGATCACCTTCTTTTCTTTGGTAAGGTTTATCAAAAGGATCGTTATGCCAATCATAGTATTGATTTAATTTATATTTTGTAAACTGACAAGACTCTGATCGACTCCATTCAAAATTCCACCCCGCATTTTTATTTGCCATATGAACATAAGGGTGTAGGTCTTTATATATCCAAGTATCATTTAACCAAACTAAATCAGATTTTCTTTTCTTCTGTATATTT
>Ga0080013_1002318_pt1 | contig 22609 bp, 28 predicted proteins | sample ETNvirenome_6_85_FD_69236 | JGI IMG/M metagenome (GOLD analysis project Ga0080013, IMG submission 69236) | Marine viral communities from the Pacific Ocean - ETNP_6_85 (SPADES assembly) (version 2) | ecosystem: Environmental > Aquatic > Marine > Oceanic | place: Pacific Ocean | collected 2013-06-19 | reverse complement strand
GGTCCACGACAGTTGGATCAGACGATCCTGTTGTGATCCTGAAAGCCCCCGCATCAAAGAAGGTGACGTACCACTTTGATCAAGGGGTTGCGTTGGGCACAGCGATTACCTTGGCTTGTTTGAATAGTGCCGGGACCGCTGGGGCATCAATGAGCGGTACTGTCAACGTAACGGTCGTCTACGATTGATTCGTTTGATTTCGTGCCTCGAACATGAGTTTACGGGCGTCTTCAGCCAAGTCTACCAACGTAGTCAACCATTCGGGATAACCACCGGGATCGTCTTCAGCTGGTGTAGTTGAGAACGCTGTTGCCAATCCCCTAACGTGGCGCATTGTGGGCATACGTTTGCCGCCCTCGAGGCGACTGACTTCTGGCTGCGATAGCTGCGCTCTGCGTGCGAGTTCTGCCAAGCTCCAATGACGGCGCTCTCTGTTGTCTCGCACAACGTGAATAAACTGGTTGGATGCCATGTGAGGTTCTCCTTTATTGAATGACTCTATAGAGGATAGCGACAATATGTCGCCGCGTCAAGTTTTCTATTGACGCCGCGTCACGAAGTGTATACGCTCTATAAGACACCCGGAGCATTCAATGTGGGACCAACCACACTATACATTTCATATTAATGGCAATCAGCACAGCAACCTTGTCAAGGCGCTCGAGACGACCGTGCCCGGTACGCTGGCTTATGGTCGCATACCATTTCACGACCGTAAAGTCCGTGTTGCGAAAGCCTCGAATGGGCAGATGGCTTCGATGAACTACTTCGAAGTCATGGTCCCTTTGAATGCTGCGTGGTTGGTGACGCAACAGTTGCAGAAGCACGCTGTACCTTTTGGGGTATACGCCAACGATGAGTTGGAGTCGCCTTTCTGGAATGAACGTCTGCGCCCTCGACTCGAGGCAGAAGGTCGTGCCCAGATAAACGATCTCATCGAGAGAAAGCTACTTTGGCCTCATGTTTCTGATATCGTTACGCCATACCAAGCGATTGGTGTAGGCTGGTCACTATCTCGACCATGGGCATTGTATGTCTATGCGTGCGGGAGCGGTAAGACGTTGACTGCCATCTTGGCGGCATTGGCTCGACCTGGACCTACTCTTGTAGTCTGTCCCGCCAAAGCCCGACATGTTTGGTGGTCTCAAGTTCAAGAATACACAACAATCAAACCATATCGACTGCGACCCGAATCAGGGCGACGGAAGGGAGAGCCAAGCCTTACTGATTATTTGGAGCAAGCGGCAGCGGCAAGGACGCGACCATTCGTGGTTGTGGGGGCCGAAGCTCTGCCAGATAACCTTGATGCAGTCAGGCAGGTCAACCCGAAGGTCTTGATTCTCGATGAGATTCATACGCATGGAAGCCACAAGCGGTGGCGTGCGATTCAAGAAGCTGATGGGAATGTATCGTTCGAACGACGAAAGACAGCTGCCAGTCGAGACACAGACTCGATGACCAATCGTGAAGTGCGTGCTTGTGCCACGATGGACACCAGCCGATTGCCCAATCTACGGCTGCGCATTGGTCTGACCGCGACTCCCTTGGATGATGGGCGACCTCGTCGGCTGTGGTCTCAACTCGACTTGTTGGTACCGGGTGGGTTTAGCTTCTCCTACAGTAAGTTTGCGATTCGGTATTGTAAGGCGCGGCCCGGTGACTTTGGGGGTCTCGACGACAAGGGGGCCAGTCACCTCGATGAACTCAAGGCTCGATGCAGCTCATTGATACATGAGGTGCCGTATAGTGAGTCCCATGCGGCATTGCCCTCGACACGGGTTCAAGTCGTGTACTTGGACAACAGTGAACTCAACCGGTCGGAGAGGTGGTCCGACAAGCAAACATTCAATCAGGCTCTCAAGGGTATCGCCAAGGAAGCGAGCCGAGACCCATTGGCTCGAGAGAGAATGATTGAGGCAAGGCTCGCTGAAGCATGTAGCCGCAAGCGGCGTTACGTCATCGACGAAGTCATCGAAGGTCTTCGTGGTGGGGGGAAGGTCGTTGTCTTTACAGCACGTCGTCGTGAGACGGAGACGTGGGTTGAAGCCTTGAAGAAAGAGGTCACCAAGGGTGACGCAGCTGTGGGTCAGATACCGATTTGGATGGCGCATGGTGGTGTCAGTGAATCCGATAGGGACCACATCACCGATTCCTTTCGAGACTCATCTGGACCGTGCTGCCTCATTGCCACAGGTCAAAGCATCGGTACGGGCGTCGACGGTCTTCAAACAACTGACCTTGCTATCTTTGCGATGCTGCCTTGGAAGCCGGGTGACTTCGTGCAGTGGAAAGGAAGGTTCGACAGGCTGGGTGGTAGCCCTACTTTGCTGAAAGTCCCAGTCGCATCTGGTACATACGATGAGCGTGTGGTGACCATCTTGACGGAGAAGTTCGGTCCCATCGAGCAAATGTTACGGGCAGATGAGTTGCGGGGGCTGGATGAGAAGTTGTTGGGTCTCGAAGACAAAGATGCCCTGCTGGATTCAATCATTGAAAAGTTAGGAGACCTCAAATGACAGAACAAATCCTCATCGACGCAGGGCGAAGTAGTCGTGGTTGGAGCCGCATTGGTCAGTTCATGCAGTGTCCCCAGAAGTTTGCCTACGACCAACGCTTGAACATCGACCTCATCCCTGCCAGTGCGCTGACACGAGGAAGCATGGGCCACATCATCCAAGCGCATCAGCACGCCATCTGGGGTTGTCAGCAGGGTGGCGTCATTGTCGATACACGCTATCACGACGATGAGTCTGTATTCCTGCCACCCGAAGAGGCACTACATACGTGGTGCGATCACAACAAGCAGGGTCATGACTACATCGACCGTATGCTTGAGACGTTTCGACGATACATGGCTCGACACCCAGAGCCTCCGGGGCGTGTGCTCGCTGTCGAGTACCAAATCATTGCGGTTTTGGGGTGGAAGGAATCATTAGAGGGGCCATGGGGGCTATGGGTCATCGATGATTGCAACGAAGAGGACCTGCGCACAGCGGCCACACCTGCCACACGGTTCACTGCCTACGACGGGAAGCCCATCATCCCATCCCCCTTGAGCTGTCCAGGTCACAAAGACCACGGAAAGCCCATCTTCATCACCCGACGAGTTGACATGGTCATCGAGGACCGACTTGGTCGGGTTTGGGTCTGGGATCACAAGCACCAGGCAAGAGTCTCGAGCAAGAGTGGCATTGATGCCTACGCCATCGACGGTGGGTTTGCGGTGTTTCGAATCATGGGTGCTCAGATTTGGCCCAACTTTGCGGGTCTCATGCTCAATCTGATTCAGACCCAAGAACCGTGGGCGGTCTCACGTCCCACTGTCCCACCGACTCCACATCGAGACGGCCATTTGCCTGAGTTGCTCTGGCGAGCGGAGCATGGGATTGCAAAACTCGACCTCGAGCAGTCCGACTTTTTCCGATGGCCCAAAGCCATGCACGAAGTTGCATGTGTCCACCGCTACGGAAAATGTTCTGGTATTGATCTTTGTAAATATGGCCCAGCTGCCCTTTCTGGCCCATAGTCATTACCGACACGTTAACTTTTTTCCGATTTCACTTGATGACCACGCATGACACTGATAGTGTCATTGAACCCTGAGCCTGGAGCGAACATGTCCACCCACCCAACGGTGCTTGCTGCCGTCTATGGCAAACCGAAAAAACGAAAGACGAGTGATGTGCTCGCCTGTTTCCCTACAGCTCTTTGCATTGGTGTTCCCAGTGCAATCATGCTGGTCGCGGAGAACGAACTTGGATTCACGCCGTGTGTTCACCAAGATCCACCCCAGACGCTTCCCGATCTGGTCCGAATGCTCGACGATTTGGGCGAGACAGGCCGCGCATCGGACTATGGTGCCATCCTCATCGATGATGCGAGCCACATCTGCCGCCAATCGATGTTGGTTTGGGAAGAACAGTCGCCGACAGGTCGATCTGGGAAGAAAGACAGGTTTTGGGCGTATCAACAGTTGTCAAAGCATATTCTGCACCTTGCTGGTGTCTCTCGACACTTGGGTGTCCACATGGCCATGACTTTCCATGAACGGCCCGGTGGTATGAACGCTGACGGTGTCTATTGCCCCGGTGGTCCCGACGTTCCGAGTCGAAATCAAACTGAGGTCATCCCATCCTGGTGTGACATCACTGTTCGTGCCCAAATCGATGCGAACTATCCCGATCCTTGGTTTCAATCGGTCTACTTCTGCGATCCCCAAGACCCTGAGTGGGTCACGGGCGACCGCAACGGCATTTGCTACGACCGCACACCCGGCAACCTTCGTGAAATCCTGAACGCCAGCGCGACCGACTATTCGTTGCGACGGCTTGACGGGTTGGAGTGGCAAGACACTGTTGCAGAGCAGATTGCTTCCGTGATTGCAGCAGGTCAACCCGCACACGAAGCGGTTACGCAAACTGTCGCTGGAATGAGCGCACATCCGTTGCATCTGCGGTGGGCCTGCCAAGATGGCATTGCCCGTGGCATCTTGCGCCTTCGAAAGAACAAGAGTCTCTTCGACTTCACCGAAGCAGCCGAAGCCGCATCACAATCGTCCGGTGGACCAAGTCTTCCACCACCCCCTCCGACTTCATAGAACCTCAACCGGCAATCTTGCCACTCAACAACACAAAACTGGAGAGCCACATGGCTACTTTCATTATTCCTGCTCACGCATTCACATCTGTCCAAGCTGCGGGGAGTTCCGCACCGAAGACGGGCTACTACTCCGCCACCATCACTGCGGTTGAAGACGGTCAAAAGAATAGCTTCTCTCGTCGGGTCAGCTTGACTCTCGAAGGCGGCTACACCACGAGAACCTTCTTGAACACTCCGTACAATGCGGACAACCCACCCACCATCTATCCTGGTATCACCAAGGAAAAAGCTGACGCAATGATTGCTTTCACAAAGGCGATTTTTGAGTCGGCTGGCTACACCAACAAGCAAGTGGAAGATGCTGGTGGGGTATCCGATGACTGGCTGGTCAACAACACCGTTTACGTCGAGTTTCACAATGCAAAGGACATTGGCTCGAAGTATCACCAGGTTGTTGGTTTCATGAAGCAAGCACAATACGACAGCCTCATTGCAAATGGTTCGAAGCCTGCTGTCGCTGCTTCCACGCAAGTTGCGAACGCACCTGCCGCTCCAATGAACGCATCTGCTCCGCAGACCGTTGTTGCTGCTGCAACCCCCGCGCCAGCCCCTGCTGCAGCGACACCTGCCCCACTTCCTGCTGCACCAAACAATGGTGTTGGCGTTGGTGGTGTGGCACTTCCTCCCGCACCTATGATGAGCAACGCTCAGAACATCATCAGCTAAGGTATCGATGGCAACCTCTCTACAGTTTGAACCTCGTGAGTTGGGTTGCCGTTGTGAAGTTTGTCCCTTGGGGCCAGCTGGCGTTCTTCGTGAAAACGAATGGCGACCGGTTGGCCCTGAGTTGCATGAGGGGACCCGTGTTCTTGCAGTCGCGGAGTCTCCTGGTTCAGAAGAGGTTCAGGTGGGTCGCCCCTTGGTGGGTCCCAGTGGTCACGAATGGGTTGATGCACTGAAAGCAACGGGCCATCGAAGGCCTGATGTTGACCTCACCAACGTCATCTGCTGCAAGCCACCGGGCCAGAGTGGTGGTGCTTGGTTACGCATGGCGAAGCAACTTGACCGCATGAACAAAGACCGACGAAAGAATGGGCACGACCCTGTCCCACATCCGTCAACGTGCTGCCGCCCAGGTCTCCTCCAGTTGGCGAGCACGTACCGTGACATCATCACACTGGGCAAGACCGCAACCACGGCTCTGACAGGCAGACACCAATCAATCATTGCCACCCGTGGTGGTCCCATTGGTGTTGATGAAGACTTCAACGTCTCCGACATCGACCAAGCTACCCATCGTATTTTGCCGATGCTCCACCCCAGTTTCATCCGACGCTCACCAAGTTGGCGACATGTTCTCCATGCGGACTTGGGCAAAGCCTTTCGTTGGTTCAGTGATCAGCTGCGGTGGACAGAGCCTGAGATTCTATGGAGACCCGACGCTGCAACATTGCAACAGTGGTTGTCGCAGCACGCACCGTTTTTCACTTGTGACGTGGAGACCGATGGCATCGAAGCGTTGACATGCAACCTGCGCTGCATTGCCATTGCGATTCCTGACATGGATGAAACTGGTAAGGCGGTCGCGGCATCAAGAGAGACAACAGCCAAGGCTGTGGGCATCAGTTTCCTATCGACCAATGGTGTCACACGCTTCTATGACTCAGTAACCGAAGCCCAAGTCCGTGCTGTTCTGATTGATTTCTTCATCAACCCACGATTCGTGAAGGTCGGACACAACTTCAACAGCTATGATCGCATGGTCATTGAACATCACTTCGGTGTCACACCGAAACCGGTTGTCGATACACTGTTCCCCGCACGGTTCAGAGCACCCGACCTCCCGAAAGGTCTGAAGACCATCGGCAGCATCCTCACCGACGTGGATCGATGGGAGACGACGGAGAAGGGCAGCAAGATTTCAACAGGTAGTCAAGACGATGACGAGCTTTTGCGCTACTGCATCATTGATACAGTCGTCAACGCACGCATTGTGGTGCCGCTCATTGAGGCAACCGCAGCAGCTGGGGCATTCCGTCCGCTGCCAGAGCAACTGAAGCCGCGTTCATGGCCAGCACAACAACCGTTCAATCTCAATGAGGTTGACCATGCAACCCAAGACATGTGTGTGGGTCTCCATAAAGCTGGTGTGTGGGTAGACCAAGAGACCCGTTGGGCACTCGAGATGGAGTATGAAGCGTCCGTTCGGCAGCGCCAGAAGCGATTGGCAGAGATGGTTACCGAAGCGGGATTCGGTAGGCTCGATGTCAAAGCCGCGAGTCATGACGATGATCCTGAGGTCGGTACCAAATTCAAACCGGGGAGCTACGATCAAATCCGAGAGCTGCTCTACACACATTGGAACCTTGGTATTCCTCCTGCGCTCGAAGCCCGTGACTTCTACACCGACAGTGGGTTGCCGGGAACTGGTGATGCAGTCTTACGAGCACACTTGGCGAGCGGTAACCTTGACCTACTGCAAGGGGCATTCATCAGAGAGTTGCGTCTGTTTCGCAGAGAGCGGAACAAGATACTGGGTACGGTGCTCTATCGGATGCGTCGTCGACGTGATGACCCAAAGCTGGGGTTGGTTTGGGATGATGGGCGGGTGCGCAGCAACTGGAATGCCCATGTCACCAGTGTGGGTAGATTGAGTAGCTCCGGTCCCAATCTTCAAAACATCGGCAATCGCAAGGGGCAGGGTCGGTTGAAGTCCATCTTCGCCGCGCCCCCTGGACGAATGTTGGTTGGGGCCGACCTCGACCAAGCGCACCTGAGAATCATCGCCAACTATTGGAAGATTCCTTTGTTGCTCGAATGCTTCCTCGAGGGCAAAGACCCACACAACACCTTGGCGTATCATGTCTTTGGAAGCAAGTTCAAGGGGGCAAGTGGCTGGGGACCTGATGGGTTCAGCTTGTACCGTAAGCCCAGCAGCGGGGATGCCAAGGCGATGCGTGACATCTCAAAGACCTTTCGCTATGCGAGTATCTATGGAGCTTCGCCAGCTACCATTTGGCAAGTGCTTACGTCAACCGAGACCGATGATGCCAAGTTGCCCTACATGGCGATGACCCAGCGCGAAGTCCGTGTCATCCATCAGAAGTGGATGGAGTCCGAGCCTGAGTGGGGTCAAGCATGGGACAAGATGCAACGGGCATTCGACCAACAGAACCATATGGAGGAGCCTGTGTTTGGGCGGCGTAGTGGCTCCCTATCCGATGGCAAACTGAATGAGGTGGTGAACTTCCCCATCCTCGCTGCTGAGTCCTCACTCATGCGTATTGCAGAACACCGTGTAATGGAGGCGTTCCCGTTCAACTTCGCTGGTCCTGGTACCGGCATGATACATCAGTGCCACGACTCGATTGCGGTGGAAGTGCCAGAGGCGATGGTCGAAGACGCCGCCAAGACGATTGAAGAATGCATGACGTTGGAGCTTCCCGGTTGGGAGGTTCCCGTCACAGCAGAAGCCGATTTCGGCAAAACCCTAAAGGATGTCTAAGGAGAATACTATGCCTGAAGCACGATACTTCTTGGCGCACACGCGCCAAACACCCGACGCCGCCATCGATGGTTGGACAGCTGCTTTGACCCAAGCATTGGTGCAACCAGACTGGGTCACCAAAGTTGTTCCCGGTCGCGATGACTTCGAACAACGTGCTGCTGGCTTGGGTGGCTGGAAGCGGTGGTGCTACGACGTCCCTTGCGGATGTCAGTATGATGGTACCCCCTTCTTCCATGGCATCGTGGTTCCGATGTTTGATGTGAATGAGGCGCTTGGCAAAGCCACAGCGCAAATCGTCGAGGGGTTCATTCAACAAGGCAAGCACGCATTTGCATGGTCACCCACGACCAACACCTTCGTTAAGATTTTGGGTGTCACAGTACTGCCCGGTGACAACTGGAAAAACTGGGCCACTCTGCAGCTGGACGCATCAACGGAGAAGGAGGCAACGGGGCACCGCAAGAACGTTGCCAAGAGCATGGCCGATGAGATGTTTGAACAGGACATCAACCGCCAGTTTGACGAGGAGATCGAAGAACCGTGGGAGGAATGGGAAGTAAATGGAGGAGGAGCTTGACGCGACGGTATTTTGACCTTATCATAACGACACGTTATTGAGTTACATCAACCCCGGAGAACCCTATGGCAAAAGCCAAACTCACCCCCATCTATGTCAACCGTGTGGATTCGAACATCAAAGACCCAAACGGTGACACCTACAGCATCAAGCTGTATCCCAAGACACTTCTGCTGGGGAGCAACACCAGCCACAAGAGTGCTGTCCTGCAGAGCGTCGAGCTTGCATTGACAGGTGCTGCCGACGATGTGGTTGGTCGCAACAACGTGAAGGACCCCAAGCTCTTGAGTACCTTGACCAATGCAGAAGAGTTGTTTGCGAAAGCTGCAATCTTCGGTGGTGAGGATGATGTCGCTTCGTACACATTGCCGCAGGGAAAGCGACCGATTCACAACAGCCAGTATGATGATGCTCTGGTCAATCGCACAGTGCGTGAGATCTTGCATGGTTCATCAGCGAGTGCCAGGAAAGCATTCCTGTCGTTCTCTGCGGGGTCTGTCAGCCGTGACGACGTGTTGGCCAACATGCCCACGCAGATACACGCCAAGTACAACGACATCGCAGAGCGGCAGCAGGGGTCAGAGATTGACAAGTTGCTTGCTGTCATCAAGTACGCGGACAGAACACAACGGGATGCGGCCAAAGAGTTGCGTGGCGCACAAGCCGTACTCGACAATGGGTTGAACAACCAACTCGATAGCCGCCCATCCGACGCAGATGTTGAAAAGCTACGAGTGTCCTTGGCTGATGAGACAAAGGGATTGGAGGCAGCGATTGCTGTAGAGGCCTTGAGTTCTGTGCCATCGCTCGAGGAGACCCAACAGAAGTTGAAAGAAGCACATGATGCTATAGGGCAATGGGATGCGGAAGTGTGGGCATGTGAACGGCGACAACTCGCCGCAGCCCCCGACCCCCAGCTTGAGCGGGCAGTGGACTTGCTCTCCACAGCTGTCGATGCAGGGGCACCAAACTGTCCTGCCTGCAATAGCCTGGTGGGAACGAAGCATCTGTCAGCATGTAGGGATGCATATCAAAAGAGCCAATGGGCACTCGAGGATGCAGCACACGACCCGTCTCTTGCCTCGGCGCTTTCGGCTGCTGAGTCTTCTCTTCAGCAATGGGAAGCCGAAGCTATGCGTCTCAAAGCTGTAATGCAAACGATTGGCACTGATTCCATACCCATGCTCGCTGTCCGGTCTGCCTCGGAAGCACGGTCACGAGTGTCAGCTGCACAAAGCGCGTTGTTGTCAACAGAGACAGCACGTGCGCGATGGGATGACTTGGCGAGGTCGAGAGACGTGGTCGCCACGATGAAAAAGGATGTGGCTACCTACAAAGAACTCAAGACTGTGGGCGAATCCACAGTGGGCATACTGCTGGACGCACGTTCTTCTTCGTTCACAGAACGGGTTCAAGTCTACCTGCCCGACGAGTGGGTCTTTGGTATCGAGCTTCGTGATGGCAAGAAGGAAGTATTCCGTATGGGTCTTCGTCGAGACGACAACCTACACTGTGCGCTTAGTGGTGCAGAGTGGGCGGCATTGGTCACGGCTATCGCAGCTGCTGTCAGAGAGATTGAGAGTCAGAAGCAACTCAGTGTCCTGATTCCAGAAGACCGTGCATGGGACGCCAGAACGTTGGCACAAGTTATGCGTGCGTTGAGCGCATTCCCTGGACAGGTCTTGATGGCAAGCACAACAAAGCCAGCAGGGCGGTTGCCTTCTGGGTGGACCATTGTGAATATGGATGAGTGGAGCCAAACCACATCCCCATCCTCCATGCCTCCTGTGGAAGAGTCCGCGCCATCGTCAACATCCACTGAGGTCTTGAAAGGCATGGGCTATTCGACTTCTCAAATCAAGAAGCTGAGTGCCGATTCATCGGCAGACATCATCAAAAAGGGGCTGCTCGCCAGCTGCGTCAGTGTCCTGCACAACGGGTCGTATCAAATAACGGCCACGGTAACAGCATTGTCTTGACCAAAACGGGGACCTGACGTTACACTCATGTCGCCTGTTGGACCTGTACAGTTCAGCTACCGGGAGACCGGGTAGGCTTAGGGTTGGTGCCCCAAGTTTTAATACCCCTCTTGGGGCACCTTTCTCCCCTACCTTTGTCTCTACACCCCCACATACCCTACCTACCCCATCCTCAGACCCTGAGGTAGCCACCAATGGCCGAAGACATCAGGGCTGATGCTACTCATGCAGACGCCCCCCCTTCCCCCCTTCAGCATCTTATCAACAGTCTCTCGACTGACTCATCCAAAGCAGGAATCAACACGGCGTGGTCGCAGTTGAATGATGTCGCCACCATGACGAGTCTCATCTCGTCTTGGCGCACCGACCCAGACCACACCAACAGTCTGCTTTCCATTGCCGAAGCGATACCAGGCAACGCACGCCGCGCTCGATCACTACGCTCGTCCTTGAAGAGAGCGGCATCAGAGCAGGTGTCGGTTGCGACAGACCGCCTCATCGATGACTTGGAGACCCGCATTGGTGGGCCGATGTCATTGGCTGATGCATTTGGTGCAGGCGCACCGCCTCCCAGCCTTATCGATGCTGCCGTGCTGGCGTCTCTCAAGACACCTCGTGGCTACGAGATGACCCCACAGGGTGTCTTCAAGTTGAGGGCTGGTCACGATGGAGATCTGGAGCGTGTACCGGTATGCGCTGCACCCATCTTTATTTGCGGGCGTGCCCTCGATGTGGTGAGCAAAGAGGCCAAGAGCCAAATCATCTGGCGTGGTCCCAGCGGCTGGACCACACGTACTGTCAACCGGCGTACTATCATGGACACCAGCCGCATCATCTCCTTGGCAGACTTCGACGCGCCTGTAAGCTCAACCACAATCTCGACAACGGTAGCCTTCCTTGCTGAGTTTGAGACAACAAACCAACACACCATCCCTGTCATACAGGCATCAACCCAAATGGGTTGGCAGTCTGATGGCGGGTTTCTACTTCCAGATGTTTATTATGCTGCCGGTCCGGTCGGTGACTACCGACTTGTTCCGCCTACGGGATTGGAATCGCTCACGGAGGGGTGGCGCACACAAGGAACACTCGAGGGTTGGTTGAAGATTGTGTCGGCTGCGCGTCACTATCCAGTGGCCATGCTTGCCATCTACGCATCACTATCAGCTCCGCTTATCAAGTTTCTCGACATCCCCAGTTTCATCGTTGACATCTCAGGTGAGACTTCTGGAGGTAAAACCACGGTGCTTCGACTCGCAGCTTCGGTCTGGGGGCGTCCAAGTGATGCTTATCCCAGTGCGATGTACTCTTGGGACTCGACACAGGTTTGGATTGAACGGACAGCTGGGTTCCTTCACAGCTTGCCGCTTATCTTGGATGAGACCAAGCGGGCACGACATCCCAATATCGTCCGTGATGTCATCTATTCGTTCTGCCATGGTCAAGGTAGAGGTCGAGGTAACTTGGAAGGCACACGCACAACGTCCTCTTGGCAAAGCGTACTCATCTCGTCTGGTGAGGGAATGGCAACATCGTTCTCTCAAGACGCTGGTACTCGTGCTCGAGTCCTTAGCCTTACAGGCAAACCTTTTGGTGAGATTGCCGACATAGGAGGGATGGTTGCGGAGCAAGTACGTGATGGTGTGATGCGTCACTTCGGTCACTTCGGTCGTCTGTTCACCCATTACTTGGTTAGCAACCGTGACAACGTCGATGACATCAAAGCGATACACACGGCGTTGAAGAACCGATTTGTTGCTGGGGCAAACACCGCAGTGGGCCGACGCATCGCAGGCCACATGGCCACGGTAGCCTTGGCTGCACGCATTGCAGAACACATTGGGATGCCACATGCTACCGAAGACCCCATCGCTGTGTTGTTCGATGCACAAGCACAAGCAGCATCCGATGCTGACCGACCACTCATTGCATTGCAAGATGTCATCGGCTGGTGCGTCATGCATCAGACTCGTTTCTATGGTCGCCATGAGTTTGATGCCGCAAGCAACCCACGGGTACCATACGCTGGGTGGATGGGCGCATGGTCCAAGGCAGAACACTGGCGCCACATCGCAGTTGTCGCAACCGAGCTGCGTGACTATTTAGCAAGGCAAGGCTACGACCCTGTCGAAGTCCTACAGCGATGGCAGAAACGAGGATGGGTTGACAGCAAGACATGGTCCACCCGGATTCAAGGTTCAGTCGCTCGCTGTTATCGGGTCCAGCGCAGTGCCATCGACTTGGCATTGATTGATGAGACCTTTGAGATGCAAGACCAAACACACGACTTAGACGCAGTGGAAGCATGAAAGACAACACTCGAACCCATCAGCCCAATGACGCAGAGATGCAACGCAAACTTCTCTTCACCAATCTACAACGTGACAGCCTCAAAGCATGGCAAGCGGTGACCGTACCCAAAGTGAAACGGGTTGCTCGTAGGTACGTGGTTCCTTAAGACAATGACGCCTCTCGAAGCCCCATTGACTTGCACTCATGGTGGGGAGCCCTTCGAGGGGCATCTACCTACAGCCGTTTGAGTGGTAGGCTCCCGCTCGCATCGCGGCATTCGGTCGGCCAGATGTAGCCTGCGTGGTCCTTCCCGCATTGCCAGCCACCTTGTGGTCCTTGCGTCTCATCTATTATCTGCTGCATCAGCATGGTGCTGCGCATGGTGGAGCTACATCCTCTGACTCGGCACCGCATACCCTCACGTTCCCACACGATGATGGGTGTACGTCTCTTTCGTCGAGGTTGCTTAGTTCTCTTCGGCTCCACGATGCCCCCCTTTTCGAATGTCAAAGGATGTACCTGCTGTTGTAATCGACACAAGCTCACCGGGTTTGGCTGAGTTGAGTTGCTTATTGATATCAATCAACTCTCTTCCTGTAATGGCTGGGTTGGCCAAAGCCAATAGCCTAACGAATTCAGTCCAACTCATTCTTCGCCTCCGCTTGCCATGCCGGGTAGCTCATGTGCCCGCCCTGCCAGTACAGTTTTTCGAATCACATCCATACGTGTCTTCACTTTGTCCAAGCCAGAGAGCCGTGCCCGTCGATGGATCATGATCTCATCGGTGCCTTTGAAGACACTCAACAGAATCTTATCGTGCAGCGTAGCCAAGGCTACCTGCCGTGCCTTTGTCTCGGATGGTACTCGCATACCGAGACTCTTCCCAGAGGCTACATGCGTGACATCCCAAGCCTTATGTGCTTCGTACTCAGGGACGAATGCTTGGATGGCAACGACTTCATCATCTGCGTTGATAGCAGCTCTTAGCTTTCGGTGTACAGCCAACTGCACGCCATTGACCTCGACCACCATTACTCGAGCACCGCACGACACTTCTTCCTTTTGATAGGTGGGATGCTGTAATGATACCTGAATGAGTTGTCTGCGGAATCGGGGTTGCTTCATCAGTTCTCCTTCAGTAAATCAATCAGAGGTGCTTGTCGTTTGGATTCGCGCCACACTATTTGTATTGCTTCTTCGAGGTTGGCTTCCATCCACGCCAAGGTAATACACTTAGCGCAGGTGACTTCTCCATCATCAGGAGTGGCTGATACAAACTTGTTCGTCGGCTTTGTGCAGCCGCATGAATAGCAACGATCATTCTCCCGCGCCTCTCTGCAATCGTCGCACAGGTCGTCGGTGTCCGTCGCCACTGTGTCGCCGCAGTCTACGCACTGGATGCACACCCCGCAATCACCCTCGGAGGCGTGGTATTCCTTCCCGCACCCCGGACACTTTGTGTAATAGTTTCCCCAATCTTCGGGTACGTTGCTCATTTCTTGCCTCCTTATTGCTGCATTTCTTGAAAGGTATAGGGTTAAGATGCTGAGGGGGTAGGGATTCGAACCCTGCTTTCTTCCGATTTTTGCGAGTACAGCAGTCAACTGCAAACGTTGAAGGACTAATCCAATCGGTGCGACTCCAATTTTCGCTATCTCCCCCACAAGACGACGGTGCTCATTTCTTGCCTCTTGGCGGAAAGGGGATGATTGCCCCAAGTTCATTGCACTGTGGTGTCTGTGAGACGCAGTCGGAAAACCACTTGTCGAGGCCAGCTTCGATAGCCTGCTTGGTTGCCGCTGCTTGTGCATCTGCTTGTGCATCTTTCTGATCCATCTCGTGCATCTGATTGATTGCGTCTAATGCATCCCATGCAGCATCAGCTTCCCCGTCCTTGCCATCATGGGCGATGAGACCACCAACCACTTTGTGGAACTGGTAGTGGTAGCCACCGCTCCAGTTGCGGTGTTGACTGTCGCCTCGGACTTCGAAGCCTGCATCACGCAGTGCGTTCCAAACCGCCTGGACAATCTTGTCGGGGATGCCCGCCAGTTCGAGCAGCTCTTCGTTCGTGTTGATGTAGATCGCCATTCATTCACCTCCTACTTGTTTCATCAGCCATTCGTCATACAGTTTGCGTCGTTGTGCGTGCGATTCGCTGCCCCATTGTTGACGCCCAGACGGTCGCTTGCAATCACTGTCGATGGGTGCGCTGCACCATGGACACTCCACCACACGCATTCCACGGTACAGACCACGCAGCATCTCGGCACCGAATGATTTGCCCCTTGCTTGTAACTTTGTGGGGTCACCCAACTCTTCACAACGTGCCATGGCTATCGTTGCTTGGTGTTCATGGTACACCGTGACAACCCACTCGCCATCCCAGTCAATGACCCAATCGAAACCGAGTGGTGCTGGCCGGTCGGTCTTGATGCGCTTCATGTTGAAGGTCATCGCTTTCTCCTCCGGCTCATTGCCTTCTCGCGTTGCACAATCTTCTCGTAGGGCACCGTGCGCCACATCCACCCGTGAGGACTGTGATACTTTACCCATGCGTGTTGTGGAATCCCTGCTCGCAATCCCGCAGCGCAGCACATCTCCCAGGCTCTCGACTTCGTCATCCGCACCCCTTCGGGCAACGTCGATGGCACCGGCCCAAATACAGCCTCAATCCAAGCCCCTCGTAGGCGACGTTCCGTCATTGGTTACCTCCAAGCATTGCCTTGATGGCCTTGAGGGTCTCCGGGTTGTCGAGTGCCTTCAGCACATCTGCGGTGTCTTCTACCTTTCGCCACTCCTCGTACTTGACTTCTCCCCTCAACCTTTTGTATGCAATGAGCACGTTCTGGGCTGTGACGAACCATGTGTCTTGGTTGCCGCCATCCAGTGTGATTCCTCTACCGCTTGTGGCAGCTGCTGCGAAGGTGTCGAAGCAGTACCGGCTGACGAACTGCCCATAGGGTGGAGTGTGCATGAACCTTGCGTCGTAGAACTCCACCAGTGGTGGGCTGTCGGCATTGGTGTTGCGGTCCTCTCCGTGGGTGAGGCACCCGTTGCGCCCGTATGTATCTCCAACCCGTACCAGTCGGACGTTGAATGGAATCCCTGCTGTGTTGACGACTCGAATCATTCCTCACCTCCAAGTGTACCTACAAGCCAGCCCGACTCACGCATCATCTCGCTCATCTCGTCACGTGCGTCATCGATTTCTGCTTGTGCTGTCTCAAAGATGTGATGATCGAACAGAGCATCTACCTCATCTTGAATCAAGGTACGAAGCATTGCGGGGTCCAACGCATCCAACTCCCATGCCTCTTCGGTGTCATGCTCCTCAACGTAGCCACGGTAGCGGGTGTCTGATGTCTTGGCCCAGAAGGGTGGAGGATTGTGTTGGAGAATCTGATCCATGTTCAAGGCGACACGCTTGACGCGGATGTCCATGTGGTTGCCCGACACTGCCATCAACTTATTCACTCCGTCTTGTGCGGCACGGGGAATCATGAACCCAGTTGGGTCATGGTCACCGAAGTATAGGATGACACAGCGTTCCGCTCCACCATCGTGGTTCTCCGTCACGACGGGCATGTTCGGGTAGGCGTAGCGTAGCGGGTGCGCGTGGTAGTTGTGTGCGTTGTTCGCTGTCTTCACCCAGTCCCACAAGGCAGACACGCTTGGGCACCCCTTACACGCCAGCCAGGATACGCCCAGCTGATTGCAGACAGGCTCGAAGATGCCAGCCAAGGCTTCCTTCTCCACCCAGACACTGACGTGGACAGGCTGATTGTACCAACGGTCACGCGCCAAGAAGAAGCTGGGCATCTCACGAACCCAGTCGGATGCTTGATTCAATGCTGCATCTATGTCGTCATCGTTCCGTGTGAACTTGCCTTGGTGAACCGTGCGCGTCCTGTCTTCGATCAGGTCCAAGCCGAAGCGTCCGCTGTACCGTGCCTTCGTCAATGCGTTGACGATCTTCTTGTACTCCCGCTGTCCCGATGGCATCAATCCTCGGGCGACAAACTGATAGTACATCTGACGTACTGTGAGCTTGAGTCCCTGTGCCTGGTACTGCTCTGCGATGATGTGCGCATTGTTTAGGATGTCGCTCATCGGTTACCTTCCTTCAGCTTTTTCAAGGCTTCATTCAATGTGTGTATGGGTCCCCCGGTGAGGGTGTAGCAACAACCAATGATTTTGTACCAAATGTCTGAACCGTATGGAGCCTTCGCTGAAAGGTTGTGGAGGTCTCCCTCGATGTCATCCAGGTTGGTCATCAACACCTCCATCTCTTCCTTGGACAAGACAGTGTCGCTTGGTTTATTTCTGGCGCCTCTTAGGATACCTCTTTGCCTCTCCTTCAAATCCTCTTTGATAATCATACGAACCATGTCTGCGCGAGATCGATGCTCACGTTTCGCGCACCTGTCGAGCATCTGCACGAGGTTGTCGGCTAAGCGGACAGTTACTGCAATCGTTTTCATTGGTCACCTCCTGGCCCGTATGGTCCTGCTGATGTCCCATATGGGTTGGGAGCCATGGCCCGTTCTTCTGGACTCCAATCTTTCGTGTCGTCTTCATAGCGTTGCCATCGCTCTTGCTGGTATTGCGCCGCCCTTCGATCCTCGCCTGCAATCGCTTCGTTGGTCAACTCGTCGATGCTCTTCGCGTCATGGTCGGCATCGATAAGCAACACGATGTCTTTTTTCGAATGACCAAGCCTGACTGACGCACCTTCTCCGTAGGACTGCGCGAGGTATGCAGCGTCTTGGATTTCTTTGCAACTCGCTATGTATTTTTGTCGGTCGGTGAAGACTTTGTATTGGGGTGTTCCTGCCATGCGCTTATGCTCCGGTGTTGGGGTTCAATAATCTGTGGTACATCTCGCTCAATTCTTGACGGATTCTATGGAGTGTTTCCTTGTCTTCAGCCGACAAGACTTGGGTGCAGCCGTCGTCATGGAGTGCATACCCACGCTCATTGTTTGGATTTTGCCTGTCTGACGCACGTTGCGTGAAGTCAATGGCGTTATCAAGGTCTTGGCGTATTCTTTTCTGCACCCGTTGCTGCAATCTTTTGGTGGGGGTCATGTGCATTCTCCGGGGGTTCTTGTGACGTGTCGTCATCGACCGTCTTCAATAGTTATCGCATCCCAATACCGAGTCGTCAACAACATTATGCAAGAAAGTTTGAAAACTCTTCTATGATGCAGTGCTGCACGCACTCTTTGACATTGATTATTTTTTGGGGAGGGTCTTGGGGGTAGCGGGCACCCGATGAGAAGGGGTGTTACATTCCCTGAGCCACCGCCTTATGTGGGTTGTTGCAGTGTCAATAGTTATGGGTGAACTGGGGGGGATAATACCCTTGTCAAGTCAACCAACCTCTCGACTTTACCTGAGGGTGTAACACTTGGGGGGTGTTCTGTAACAGGCATGAAATCTGGTGGTTGTGTAGTTAGACCCATGCATATCGGGCGCGACCTCGATTTGGGTGTAACACCAATGTAACAGCAGCTTGTTACATTGGTATGGCAGTTAGACCCTGGTGTTATTGAACTATTTTTGAGATGTAACACCAAACGCTCAACATATAGAAAATGTAGAGAGATCTTTTGTTGTTTTGTGCGTCGGGAAGCGGTAAGAAAGAACAAGATTAACTCGTAAGCCTATGGTATATTGGGTGTGTGTTACATTTTGGATAATATGTATTGGTTTCATGGGGTTAGGCTGTAACAGGGGGCTGTTACATCGTGTTATGTTTGTTACATATTGATGATATGGCAGGTTAAACCTGGGTTATTTGCAAATGGAGTTATTATGAATGAGATTTGTACAATGTTGAAGCCTGAGATCATTGAGCCAGCAACTGAGACCGAAGTAGTTGATATGATGATAGAAGATGCAAAGTTTGGGGGTACTCCAGAGCTTCGAGCTGTTGCCGGTAGACTTCTTGAAGCTGGGTACACCCTCCGAGCCACTGCCGCGAAGATGAAAATGCGCCCGAGCACCCTGTGGAGGTGGCTTGATGACTCGGATCTGAAGGAATCACTGGAGAAAGGTGCGGCATATAGGCGCAAAGCACTGTCTCATAGGCTCCAAGACGCTGCATCAGACGCAGTTGGGGCCTTGGCAGAGGTGGTTGGTGACCCTGGAGTTGCCCCAAGGGACAGAGTCAAGGCAGCAGAGGCTATTTTGGACCGTTGTGGCATCATTGACACGGCAAATACGCAAAATGACATGGCAATTGCCGTGGATATTGACTTTGACGAGCGATTGGCGCGGATTGTGGCGGCAAATCGTGCTACAACGAAGTAGTTCACCCCCTGGAGGCCCATTATGCACACTCCCGACGCCCTTTTCATCATCGCCAAGCGCAAAGCTGCTGGACCAGACATGGTTTCCACCACCGGACCGTCGTTTTTAGACGTAAAAAAGGAGATGCTTGCCCCCGGACCGGCCCAGGGGGCTGACGCCCCCTGCCCTGATGGCATGGAAGCGCACCATCCACACCCACCCGAGCCGATTCGGCCCGGTGAAGGTACCGATTGCCCTGTTTGCCGTACCCGGACCATCGTAGAGTTCTGGGTTGACGATGCCAGTTGGGATGAGTCTGGGCTCCCGCCGTCAACCTGCGTTGATTGCTTCAACCAGTATGGTCCCGATGGGGTAGAGGTGAAGGGGGTCTACCTGCGAGGGTCGTTGATGCAGTTCGAGGCCGAAGACGGGACCAAGGAGGGCCACCAAGGTGGGGTAGCGGAGTAAGGTAGGGTGACCCATAGGGTCGGGGCTACCCCAGGCTCACAAGGCAGCACAGGCCCGGACGAAAACGCCCCCACTTGGAGGATAGAAAAACCAAGTGAGGGCGTTGGGCTACCGGAGAACCGGCCACCCGTTAATCTTCGGCGGCGACAATCGTTTTGATGTCATCAATCTCCACCCGTTCGGATGGGCAGAGCATTCGGTGTGTTTCTAACAGCTCAACCAGACCGCGCCGGTAACTGTATGAGAACCGTTCGCGTGGTTCGGCTGCGTCGTCGCGTTCGATGTCATCGAGGGCAGTGGTCGCCTGCTCCACATAGCTAAGGTTGCTGGTGACTGTGGGCAATACGCCCTCAATCCGATCAAGCAGATCCCGTTCGGCTTTGGTGTGTTTGCTCGGGGCCTTGTGTGCTATCTCTACGAGAAAGCTAAGGAGTGGTAGGGTCTCGTCTTGGAATGGCATTTGCTCGCCTCTTGCACGTCCAACACTTGGCTTGACGTGCTTGCTTAGGGTTTGTGTAGGGTCCTGCTCTGCGTTGGCAGGTGGTACAGGTAGCCCACCATCGAGGAAAGTGGGGGCCTGCGCTGTGATCTATTTCAATCATTGAGGGTTGATCTCTCGATGCGCTCGATGCGTTTGAGAGAATACACTTCAACCCAAGTACCGCCACAGTCATGGCACTCCAATACGATTTCGATATCAGTCATGACGCCACCATTGGGAGGCGGTACAAATGTGGGCTTGGTACACGTGGCAGTATTCCGACTGCCGCAGGGGGAGAGGGGGCACACGTCCGCTTGTGCGTATGCCTTGACTTTGTGCGGGGCTTTGATTGTGGTGGGTGTGGTCATGTCAAACCTATGGTGAAGGTTGGAAAGAGGGGGGGCGCGTTCTCTACGCCCCCCCAATAGGGTTGATTAGTTCATGTGTGGATCACCTCCGGCGGATGATGAGATAGCGCGACTGTTGATAAGCTCCCATGGCACCTCCTATGCGGCTTGTGTTGTGATGATGGTGGGGTCGAATACAAACCCGGCTTGCACTGCGGCGCGGCGTTTGTCCTTGCTACCCTTGAAGCGCAGCCCTACGATGTGACCGGCTGGGTCGAGATATCGTAGGTCGTTGGCGTCTCCGTCGAGGACTGTGCGCGTGTGGCTCTCGCCGGGTAGTGTCCACCTCTCGGGTAGCTCTCCACCACGACCCACATCAAACGCGACAGCGACATTGACACCTTGTGCCATGGCTCGCCGTGCCTCGGCGTGGTTGTGTGTGTCCAGGCTATAGGTCAGGTGGTAGTTGCCCCGCATCCGTGCCCAGGAGAATGGTAGCTTTGTGTAATCGTAGAACTGGAGATCTGGGTGTCTCTTCGCCAGCATCAGCGCCAGCAAGGCCTGATCCGATAGGATGTTAGCACGTACCGCAAGTGTCATGCCGTTGGCCTCGGCTTTGCGTTGTTCGTGTTGTATCTCTTCGCTGACTGCCTCAATAAATCCTTTCGGGTCACGTAGCCAAAACTGGGTACGTCGTATCCTCGCTGCATGTGCGGCACCTGTGACGTTACGTCCGGTACCGTCAAGGCAAAACTTCGCACATGTCCCGGCGCTGGGGCACATGCTACGCCCTCCACCCTTGGTGACAGGTGCAAGGCTAATGCCCACTGTCGCGACGTCGTTGCCTTTGCTCTTGTCCAGTTTGTAATTGCGTGTGGTGAGAATGTTGGGCATGGTTTCTATCCTATTGCCGGGGTGAAAGGTAAGCAGCATGTGGTTGTTCCAACGTGCTGCCTGTCTATAGTTATACCGTGACGTCATCGCAATGCGCTACCTATTTCTTTAACTTTCTCAAACTTTCTTTATTCCCCAATGATACCAGCCACATAGCGCCGCACATATAAACCACATCAACCCATCCCTTGACATACCAACACCGGAACACTGAGGGTGTGCCTCCGGCCCACTACCATGCTCGATACCACATTAACCGTGCTCTTGTACCGTCAACACCGGACCATTCGCGGGCCCCCCAAATTATTGGCAGCTCACTCCCAAACCGGACCACCCCCCGTACCACATCCACCCCCCGGATCATACATTCACCCGCCGGACCTTGTAGGCAGGGGCTTCGCCCCTGCTGGGTGCCTCCCTGACTGGGGGCAAGCACAAAAAACCCCCGCCACTATGGGCGGGGGTCTCGGGGGGCGTGTGGTTTGGCTACCTTGGCTCGCCGTCTTCCATGTCGAGCAACTGCGCATCAATCTCTCGTGCGCCCCTTTGCCGTGCGGCGGTCTCCACCGCTCGTTCTTGACGGTCGGCCGACTTGGCCCACCTGCCATGCCTTCCACCACCGTGGCGACGTGCCCACTGTTTATTGCCTCGCCTCCATGACTTACACGCCTGGGTCATGATGCCCCCCCAACTCGCCGCCGTGTAGCACGTTCCGCAATAGCACCGTCTTTCATCCCCTCCAAGTAGTCAGCGCGACCTAACGCACGCATACCGGCCGCTGCCGCTTGGGTCATAGCCACCCGACCGATACGGAAGTAATAACGGTCGCCAGTAGTACCAAAGCTCCAACCGGCCTCGTAACAAGCCGCGAGTAGCTCACCATCACGAGATAGGTCCTCGCGAGGGCAGAACTCGCCAACATAATCGGGCGTGGCGTGGTAATTGGGGCCACGGCTCATGATGCACCCCCTAACCAGTGGTCTTGTGGATAGATGCACCAAAATCCACTCTCGTTTTTCAACTTGGCCATTCGGTCGTTTGTGGCACGGTTCAACATGTCCCACTTCCCGGCCTCACGGGTTCCGGGTACCCTCCAAGCCTTGCGTCGTCGACCCTCGAATTCCACGCATCGGCACTCCCTTTCAAACCGGGCGATGCCTGTGGCCCG
>Ga0080013_1002316_pt1 | contig 22617 bp, 27 predicted proteins | sample ETNvirenome_6_85_FD_69236 | JGI IMG/M metagenome (GOLD analysis project Ga0080013, IMG submission 69236) | Marine viral communities from the Pacific Ocean - ETNP_6_85 (SPADES assembly) (version 2) | ecosystem: Environmental > Aquatic > Marine > Oceanic | place: Pacific Ocean | collected 2013-06-19 | reverse complement strand
GCGCGGATGGAGGTTGCGTCCACATCGACGGGCAGCTTCCAATAGCGGGTGAACGAACGATAATAAACTCGCTCGCTCTTATCAGTATTCTCGTTATCATAAGAAACATAAAGCTGGCTGTTTTCAACCTTCACATTCATGTCGCTTTTATCGAGACCCGGAGCAACGATATCAATACGATACTCCTCATCAGTGGTGGACACGTTAGTGCGCACCGAATAATCATCAATCACAGCCGACGTGGGGGTCGTGAAAAAGTCCTCACCGAATAGCGTATCGATCAGGTTGCGCTGCTTGAGCAGCATGTTGTTACTAAGAACGGGGTACATATAAATCTCCTTAAAATGGTAAGCTGTACCGCTTACATGTGTATTATAACACTAGAGATTTATATGTCAAGAGGGGAAGTTAATTATTTACCGCTGGTGGGGGGTGGCACCGGGATGTCGGTAATACGACGATAGTCATCTTCCAGGCGCGTTATGTCCTGCACCTCGTGAGAGCTTACTTCCAGGACTCTCACGTCATCGTCTTCGGCACCAAAACGATGGATGGTACCGGGAAATACATGAAATATATCGCCCGGGTTCATGATTTCAGTATAAACTATATCGCCATCAAAATAAGGCCCGTGTTCGCACGTTAATATCCCCTCTAAAACCATGATGGTTTCTTCTTTAACTTTATGATATTGGCGAGACAACCGATGCCCTTTTTTAATAAATAAAATTTTCCCCGCATAACGGTGAGTACTGGCCCACACTTCTTCGTGCCCCCAGGGCTTTTCTATTTTATATGCATTCTTTAACATTTCTAACCTTTCAAGAGAGTATGGGAATTGCGCCCCAGCTTCGTGGCCACTACTGCAATCTCTCCCAAAACAACATGTGCCTCGGTCCCATTCCCATTATTAACTGTGATAGTTGTAAATTCATGGTGTGCATCCAAATCAGAGGGAAGCTGTCCCTCGTTGAGAAGCTGTTTGTAGCGGGATCCCTCGCGTAAGTTAACTACGTACTCTCCATTAATCCACACTTCACTGAGGGTATAACGCGAGGAGCGATGATCTCGGGCCTCTACTATTTCTACAAATCGTATCATTATTATCCTTTAAATTTTATAAACACTGCTGTTTTTGACGGCCCATTCGTCGCCATCACAATAAATTCTTACGTAGCCCCCCAGCGGAGGGGCTTCTACCACCACTCCCACCTGGGGCTCAGTGGTTTGCGCCACCGCTAAAGGAATAGTTAGTTGGGCATCATCGGAGCGCGCACAGTTTATAAGGTCTACACTCTGAGGGATATGAACCAAATCCCCCACCTGATAAGCAACGAGGGCCATTAACTGCGAACTTCCTCGGGCGTGGGCTGCAATGCGGCAGCATTAGCAGCCTCGTGCTTCTCGTGTTGCATTCCCTGGAATGCATGTACGATGTCGCCCACTTCGCCTAGGCGAATATCAACATTCAGTAACGCCGTGCGGAACTCGTGAATCATCTCCAGACTCTTGGCCGTATTAATAGGGCCCTCCGCATCTTCGTCGGTACCTTTGAGTTCTGTTTGGACGCTGTTAAATAAACTAACAGCATGCGAGAGATCGTCGCCGCATAGCTGAAGAATCTTCGCTGCTTCTTTGAGGACGTCCTCTTCCTCGACTGTAAAAGATAATTTAATTCTCATCATATACTCCTTAAAAAAGTGTTTGCCATAAAGTGTTCAAAACCAGGCCGCAGCCGACTGTTATTATAATCCATAATACCTTTGCGTTTAAGTTTTTCCAGCTTTCTAAAACTTCCAATCGCGCATCCAGCTTATTCAAACGCGCATAGAGGCCCTCGTCTGGATTATAAACCGCTTCTTTGATTTTAGATATATTTTCGGCTAGTTCGTCCTGCTTGTCTAAAAGCACCTCCATCTTGGCGGAAATCTCGGCCATCATGATGGTAATCTTTTGGCTGTCTTCGTCGTTCATAATAGTGGTCCTCCCAACCGAGTGACACTATAATTAGCCTATACTTCCACAATCGCATGCGACGTTGTAATTAAAGTACCTGCTGCCGAAGCTGCATTTTGAAGCGCAGTTCGCGTAACCTTAACGGGGTCAATAATACCCGCCTCTATCATATCAACTGGGGTCTCCTTCCTGAAATCATACCCTTCATTTCCTTTCATCTCTCTAACCTGGTTTAAAATTAAATCCGCCGACAGCCCACAGTTAGACGCCATCTGACGCAAGGGGGCCGTAACAGCATCCTTAACTATATCAATGCCGCATTGCTGATCATCATTTTCTCCCGAGACACCGCTTAAGACTCTGCTGGCGCGCACTAAGGCGACGCCGCCGCCCGCGACCAGGCCCTCCTCTTGGGCGGATTTCACCGCTTCAAGTGCATCTTCAATGCGGTGTTTCTTCTCAATCATTTCCACTTCGGTGGCTGCGCCCACATTAATGACGGCTACACCGGCGGCCATCTTAGTAATCCGTTCTTGGATCTTGTCGCACTCGCGCAGATCATCCAGCTCTTGCAATTCTGCCTTTAAAACTTCTATGCGCTTGTCTATCTCGCCAAAGTCACCTTTGCCGCCGATAATGGTGGTGGTACCTTTCGTAATTTCCACCGACCGGCATTGGCCGAAGTGGCGGAGTTGGACATCTTTGAGACCAACCGTAGACTCCCGGGATAAAAATTCGGCACCCGTTGAAAGGGCGAGATCGGCCAAGATATCTCTCCGACGAGAACCATAAAAGGGCGCTTTTACTGCAGCAATCTTCATGGTGCCACGCACCGTATTCATGATAAGTGCCGCTAGGGCTTGGCCTTCAATATCTTCGGCCACTATAATAAGAGGGCGGCCGTCCCGGGACACAATTTCTAATGCTGGTAAGATCTGGTCTACGTTTTCAATTTTAGTATCAGTAACCAAAACCAGTGGGGAATCATAATGTACTGCGCCTCTCCTCTCGTCGGTCACAAAAGCTGCAGCCGCATACCCCGCCTCCAGGCGAAAACCCTCAATAACATCCAAAGACGTTTCCACACTCCGGGCTTCTTCAATGGTAATAGCACCATCTTTGCCAGCCTTGTCCACTGCGGTGGCTACAAGCTTTCCGATGGTACGATCATTGTTCGCCGAAATAGTGGCAATATTTTCTACGTCTTCTAAAGTTTCAATATGAGTGGCATGCTCTTTTAGCTCCTGAAGAAGACTCGTAACCGCTACGTCAATCCCTCTCTTTAATTCAATCGGAGAGGCTCCGGCGGTGACATAGCGCTGGGCCTTGACTAGGATTTCCCTAGCTAGTACCGTCGCGGTGGTGGTTCCATCTCCGGCTACAACATTTGTCTGAGATGTAGCCTGCTTGAGGATCTGAAGTGCTGCGTTCTCAAATTCGTCGTCGGAGTGAACAAACGCAGAAACCGTTACTCCATCCTTAGTGATAATTGGCTCCTTGCCTTTTTGATGCAGAATAACGTTGCGCCCTTGGGGCCCGAGAGTTGCCCCCACATTATCTGCGAGCAAGTTAACTCCTCGTAAAACCCGATCATTCAGGGTCGCTCTAGATTCAAATTTACATTTTGGCATTTACTTTTCACTTTCTGTCGGAGGATCAGACGCATAACCGTCGTCTGCCCAGCCGCGGCCTTTTAACGAAAACGAAGTGCGAGAAATAAGCTTGGGACATTTGGCGTCGCCACACTGAGGGCATGCCGGGTGAGCATCTGCCTCAGCATAGGGCACTATCTTTTCAAACTGATGCTCGCAACTGTCACACTTGTATTCATACAAAGGCATTCGTTATCTATAACTGTATTATAACACAGATGTTTGAAATGTCAAACTATTTTTATTCTTCAAAACGAGTCTGAGAAGAAGCGCCACCCATTGAAGTCGCAACTCCCTTGAGACGAGGGTCGCTTCCGCCGCTAGACGAACCCGCGGCACGGGCGCTAGCAGTCTTGGCTTCAATCTCTTGTGCTTTTTCCATCGCAGTCTTGGCTTTGCCATCGTCCGCCAAGCCGCCGGCAAAGAAACCATTCAGGTTATCCGACAACTCTTTCAAAGCGCTAAAGACTGTAAAAATCTCGTCGTTAAGGATACCGGATACTTGCTTAAGCATCTTCTCTACGTTCTCGCCACCAATACTCAGCACACCAAACTTTTGAGTATTAATGGGAGGTGCCTCTGTGGTGGATTGCTTACGATTAAGTGCAAACTGAAACGTATCCATATAGCCCAGCGTGTTCTTAAGAGCCACGGCCTTGTCAGCTTCGTCCAAGTCGCCGTAAAACTCCACAAGCTCCGGCATATCTGTCATCCACTCGGTAGCGTCCAACGCGGCTTTGCGCGCTTTCTTGAGTTCAGAGGCTTTAAGGCGCCCCACGATCATCTCGTTAGCTGCAGCTAATATATCGCTACTTATAAACTTAACGTGCTTTTGATTGAGCTTTGGGTGACCTTCGGCATAGATAGCCAACACCATCCTAGCCAGCGTCGGCAGGCTCATCTTGGAGATACCCCGAACTACCTGTTTTACATCGCCGCGGGGGACCTCAAGAAAATACGCGTCGCTCTTTGCGTAATCAATTGTTTGTAGCATCTCATCAAATTCTTCCTGAGTAGGAACGATTATAGAGCCTGGGGGCAACTGCTTAAAAAGGTCTAATGCGTTTTGACGAAATTCGCCCTCTAGTTCTTCCGGCGACGGCAAGTTCTCCTGTGCCGGCAATCCTGCGCTATAATCCACGGGATCCCCCGCTCGAACTGACTCCACAAACTCCATAGGCAGGTATAAGCACTTCTGAGACTTTGCCATGGACTTGGCTAAAACAGCAAACACGTTATCTAACGTAAAATCAAACTGATAGAAACCAATGGTTCCCTTTTGTTTCAGCCCTTCTCCAGTAATACGCTTGGTACACAAGACGTATCGCATGGCGTTCCCGTCAGGATGGTTATACTTGGGCTCTACTAAATCGTTGACTAGATCCGTAAAACTACCCTCAACGTGAAGGGTCTTTTCAGCGTACAGTTTCAAAGAGATAGGAATGTTTTCGCCAGTTGTAAAGTCAGCAATTGTATTTGAGTTGGTGGGGATCTGTGTTCCTTTCATCAGTGTAGCCAGAAACGATTCAAATGTAAAGCCCGCAGATGCCGCATTGAAATTAGTGACCACCTTGGTTAGTGTTTTGTAGAACACCAGATAAGATATCAGCTTACGAATAAGCTGAACGCGGTCATCGCCGGACTCTTCTTTAATCTGGGCGGCTCCATTTTCATAGAACCCTTCAAGGGATGCAATCTGGTCTGCAAAAGAGCCCCCCTCTACTCCGATGTTGTCAAGATACTGTTCAAGAAGGGCGCGCTGAGGCCCAAGGATCTGTTCCCCCTCCTCGCCGGTGCTCACGTCTGACCACCCAATCTCAGAAATTGGAATGTCGGGGATCATGGACCATTCAAAAGTCGCCGTGGGTGGGGTCCCAGCCTCCCCCTCTGTGAGCAAAAACCTGAGGACCTCATTGACAAAGTTCTCCTCGTCGGCCTGTTTATAAAAACCCTCTACTAATGCTTCTATGTTCATTGTTTATCCTCTCGTCCCGTACTAATTAGATGATTTTATCAACAATACCCATTTCTAATGCTTCCTCAGCCGAGAAATATTCATCGGTATTGTTGGAAAAAATATTATAAAGCTCTCCAACCGAAAGATTAGTGTTTTCAGCGAGCAACTGCACCATCATTTCTTCAACCTTCTTAAGCTCATTCAAACCTGCTCGGATGTTGGGATGAGGGCCCCCTGTGCTAGAGGAACAATGATGCAACATAACTCTGGTATGCTTGGAAATATAGCGCTTCCCGACCGTGCCTCCCGCAAGAAGAGGTACTGCGGCCGATGCCACTTTGCCATACCCATATGTAGCAATGTCCCGGTTTTCCTTGACTGTCTGCATTAAATCATAAATGGCAAACATATCCGAAACAGTTCCGCCGGCGGAAGAAATAAACATTTCTATATCGCACACGTCTTCAAAATCATCCTCCTCATCCACCAAAACCTTGCCGCCGTTCAGAGTCAAAAGAGCATACGCTACCTCTTTGAGGCACTCCTCGTTTATTTCTCCACAGAGGCCAATGAGTGCCGAGGCCTCTTCTTCGGCGCCCTCAAAAACCATTGCCTCTTCGTCTTCCATCTCCTCTTCTTCACACTCTTCTTCCTCGGATGTAAATTTTCTAGTCATCTATTCTCCTCCTGGTTGTTATTCTCGTTCCAAAGATCTCTCCATAAACTCCATAGCTTCCTTCCAGTTTTTAAACGGAAGAAGGGTTTTGAAGTGTGGTGGAGCTTTAGATACTAACGACATTATAACTGATTCTTGCCAATTTGTCAATGTCCGTTTCTCTACTATTTTGAATCGTTGGATCTCCTTCGGGGTAAACTCCGCGTCAGTGAGATACTTTTCCTTCATCTGTCCAAGAAACGCCACATCTTCCACAATCTTGGTGCACATCAAGAGAAGATGCACCACCGTCTGTCGGACAAGGCGCCACGTATGCACAATCTCAAAAAGACGCGCGAGGTAGTAAGTCGCGAACACACCGGCGCTGAAACCGAGTACCACAAACACCATAAGTTCCTGAGTTGTTAATTCATACATACTCTATCCCAACTAAAAAGGCTGTGGGGTTTCCCACAGCCTCTAGTATACGCTAGGAGTGCTTGAAAGTCAAGCGTTATTTTTATTTCTTCTTCGCGAGTGCACTCTTCAGAATTCGTGCAGCAACACGCTTGGTGATCTGCTCCACGAGTTCATCAGTGTCTTCGGTGGATTCATTCTTCTTCTCGTAGTCGAGGTCATCGGCAGGCTCGTCGCCCTTCTTGTCGCCGCCCTCTTGAAGCTCAAGTTCAAGCTCATCGTCAGCAACAACTTCATCGCCTTCGGGAGCGAACTCGTCTTCGGCCGGAACCTCAGCTTCGGGAGCATCCTCAATCTCAGAGTCAACAGGTTGCCCGGTGACTTCTTCTAAGGCGGCCGTGATGGCCGACATAAGATCTCGGACCGAGATCATCTGGTCAGCGGCTTCGTCGGCACCTACGTCGCCAAGATCCTCGGCCGCATCGACCTCAAGATCCTCGGCGTGATCCTCATCATGCTCAGCATCCTCAAGGTCGTGTTCTTGCGCTCCCAGGCCTTCCTCCTCAAAGAGGGATCCGTCGGCGGCTTCGCCTTGGCCGCGGCCGTGGCCGAGGTTGGCGGTACCACCCTTGGGGCCGAGAGCGCCGGTTCGGCCGGTGCGAAGCTCATCAAGCTCCTCCGACTCCTCCAACTCTTCAGCTTCGGTGGCGGTCGTTTCAGTGAGGCCGGTAACAAAGCCAGGCGTCAGCGGCTCAAGCTTTGCCAGCTTCATAAACTGACGGACCTGTGTTTCATTCAATAGATTCTTTTTGTTTGACATAGTCGTTTATCTCCTAACATATCGCGAATATGCTACTTTTAAATAGTATTTTCCTTGAGGAATGTCTTTTTTAATTTAATTAGAGTAGCATCTACAATTTGTTTTATTCTAACGGTACTTAAATTATGTCGGTACCCTATCTCCTGAAGGGTCATGGGCCCGTTCTTCTTAACCGCTATCAGCGTACAGTTGTGATCCTCTTCAAACTCTATATACAACCGACACTCATCGTTCTCGCACGCCTTGCGCGCCAAGTAACACTCTTTAGCACATTCTCTCATAACTCGGGTAACTCCTCTTCTAATATATCAAATATGTTTTGGACTTCTTTATCTGTTAATGCCAATTCCTCCATTAACTTACTTCCGCTCTCGCGCAATTTCCGTGATTTAAGGGTACGACCCTTAGATTGAACTTTCTTGTTTATTTTATAGTCATCTAAAAACTCCATGAATAAGGGGTTTTGCTCAAGATAAGATTCTACACAGTACCTAAAAAACTCACTCTGTGTCTTGATCTGATCGTAATACAAACGCACCTTTAGGTTCTCGTGAAGTTTAGAATTTAAGAAAAACGTCAGTTTAGAGTGGGTCTCAAGGGAAGAGGTAGTCATGACAATATGTGAGTTGCACTTTCCACTCTACCACTGGTAGTTTGGCGTACGAACTTGGCCTTTCTTTGAAGTTGTTTAATGGTGCGAGCGCCGCTATAAGAGAGTCCACTCTTAATGCCGCGCACAAGGTCCTCTAGGACGTCGTCGACAGGACCTTTGCAAGGAACGGTAGTCGCCACCCCCTCAAGTGAGGCTGTTCTTCCTCGCCACTCAACCTGAGCATCTTTGCTTGCCATCCCACGATAGGACTTAACCTTACCCTCATAGGTATTAATTACGTCTCCAGGAGTTTCATCAGTACCTGCAAGCACAGACCCAAGCATAACGAAGTCAGCGCCAGCCGCCAAAGCCTTGACAATATCACCAGAGTTCCGTATTCCTCCGTCAGCAATGATGGGCGCTCGCCGGTCTGATTGATTGCAATCAAAAATTGTTTGAAGGCCCGGAACACCATGGCCAGTCTGTATCCTAGTTGAACAAATAGAACCGCCGCCAATATTGCAGCGCACGCTATCGGCCCCCCAATCGACCAAGTCATTATAACCCTCCAAGGTTGCGATGTTACCCGCCATGATGTGAACCTTGTCACCAAAGGTGGCACGCAGTTCAGCAAGGGCTGTCTTCATTAGGAGGTGATGGCCGTGAGCCACATCCACACACAAAATCCGAACACCCGTCTCGTAGAGAGCACTCGCTCTTTCTAAATAGTCTCCAGAAGTTCCTATCGCGGCCGCAGCATTGCATCCCGCATTGACTATGATTCCATCAAGGATGCTGGTCTGCTCGGCAATCGTATTGTAACGATGCACTACGGCGAGGCCTCCCTCTTGCCACATGGCGACGCCCATTTCCTCTTCGCTAATGGTGTCCATTGGACTGGCGATGATAGGAAGGCTGAGCCTTAGTACAGCGTACGGCCCATCTAGTGTGCTAACGATACTGACGTCCTGACGACTTTTAATATCAGAATACTGGGGTACCAGCAAAACATCATCGTATGTCAAAGCTTCTTTAACTTTCATCTTTCCTTCTTTCTAAGAAATTGTGAATGGTCTGCGAGCAGGTGGGGCACGTTAGACGTACTCGTTTTGCCTCCTGGCGTACCGTAACGCGCCACGTCTTGACGGTTTCCTTGGTGCGCTCAAAAGCCGCTTTGCATATGCAGCATTCTTTAGGGTGATCCAGCAAAAGAGCGGTCCGGTCAGTTAATAGCTGCTCAGCCTTCCTGCGCTCAGCTTTGCGTTTCTCTTTGTTCACTTTGCGCAGCTTTTTCATTTTCCTGAGGACCCTAGCGAACCATCGCCGCGCTCAGAAATCGTAATGGGGTACCAGCCATAGACATCGGGATTATCCGTAGCCACGAAACGAGCATGCACCACTGGCACCACAACTGCCTGGGCTATTTTATCTCCCGGCTCCAAGTGTTGTACTTCGGGGCCGATGTTGTGAAGGTTAACAAAAACTTCTCCTTCATATCCACTATCCACGACGCAAGCACCGACTAGCAGCTGCTTCTTATGGGCGACACCCGACTTATTCTTTATTTCCAGCATATAGCCGTGAGGGATACCAAATTTGCATCCCGTCGGCAACAAAACACTCGCGCCAGGCCCGATAGCCAAAACCTTTGTAGCATTATCTTCCGGTACCCAGCGTAAATCTAGTCCCGCATCGCTAGGGTTCGCGCGGACCGGGGGGTACTCTTTTCCCCTCAACATGTGATATTCCAAAATCATTTTATCTCCTTATTTGTTTGGTGAATCTTCTAAAAACTTATTCGCAATGCGAATGTAATCTGGATTGATTTCAAAGCCAATGCAATCCATCTGTAACTCTTTGACGATCTTTGCTTCCGAACCAGAACCTGCAAAGGGAATAACTACCAATCCCTCTTCGCACCGGGCAGCGGTGAGGAGGCGCCTCGTCAACTCAAAAGGTTTTTGAGTGGGGTGCTTAATCACCTCGTGATCCTTATGGTGTTTCAACTCCGCTCCGGCATATACTTTATTACAGTCCTTGCATAAAAAGGCGCGCTCCTTGGTGCCCTTTCCGCCGGCGAGGGCCGACACTTTAATGACATCACGTGGGAGGGCGCCCTTATCATGAACTGTATAAGCAGTGCCCGCTGCATCAGTTTTGTGTTGGAATCTCCCTTTGGTCGGCGGCCGAACTCGCTTTTTTGCGCCGCCATATCCCTTGACATAGGTTTCAGTATAAGGTTCGCGGACATCGTCACGATTAAATATGCGCTCGTCCTTGTTTTTCCAAGCTACAACGATAGATTCGTGACTTCTTTGCCAAAATTTGCTGGAAGGAACTGTTTTATTAGTATAATGCCACGCTAACCATCGCTTAGGAAGACCCAAGCGCACCGAAAGATGGGCCAAAATCTCCGGGAATCCATACATATAGAGGGTTCCGGAGGGCTTCAAAATGCGCACGGACTCAGCCACCCAGCCGTCGGCCCAGCTTACGTACTCTTCTATAGGCATTTTAGTCTTAGAGTTGCCGAAATCTTTCCCTATATTATAGGGTGGATCAATAAGGACCACGTCAGCACATTCATCAGGAAGATGCTGGAGGCCTTTGGTCGCGTCCATGAGGTGAATTTTATTGAGTCGGATCATTTACAGCGACACTTTCTCAATGTCAATCTCTTTGACAAAAGGAAGAGCGATCAGTCGGTAAAATCCGGCCGTGCCCGTCACCATATAATCATCATTATCGGCCTTCTTGCCGCCTTGTTGCTTCTTGAAAACGTTGTTGTTACCGCTATGAAGGTATGCAACAAAGTCTTCTTTGCGCATGGTGTAGGCGCGATGAGTGGGCCACGTAGTCATTTTCTTGGGAGGCCGCACATTTGGGTTATCTAGGTCTGGGTTAATCCCCAGAAATATAAATTCTTCCCAGTCCTTTTCGGCAGCAATGTGATTAAATGTAAAGGAGTCGGGATCAATCAACTTACCATCCTTCTTCTTACTATTTGAGTTAGCTAAAGAAAACTTAATCTCCGTCTTTTTGATATCAATAATTCTATCATGTCCTGGGTTTGTGGGAGGGATCACGGTGCATCCGGTAAGTGTCATCAGGCCTTCAACATAGTCTTCCCCAAACGCGCCCTTTCCTTTTGGGTCCATGCGGGGGTAATCCTTGAAAGGTGTACCCGCCCAATTATTATGGAGGTATTTGTCCACGAGATCCTGGAGGTTCATTGATTCAAATATTTTCTTAACGGTACTCATTTTATCCTAACAATCTTAAGTTTCTTCTAATGGACCTTGTTGAAAAGCCCCAAGCTGGATCATAGTCTAGCCTCCCCATATAGGGGCGGTTCAAGTGGATCCTATCCTTACCCTCTACTATACCCCAACAGCGGAACTTTGTCAAGACTGAATTGGAATCAATTACCGCAACAATCCAATAGGGCTTTCCGTTCTTGGTCTTTTTGCGAATGATCTCCCGCGGGATGAACCACACCAGTCCCAGATCAGGGTCATAATCTGATACGGGGGGCACGAAGTTGGCCTCAAGCCTCTCCCGCACCTCTTCTGTCATGACCAAGTGCATGGGGAAGATTCCAGTCAACGTGGTAAGGTTGTCAATCTCTTCCTCGGTGGTGAAATCCCCCTCATCCTTATATTCTTCAATATTCTCCAGAAACTTCTTCTTACTATACACCCGATCTACAGCAACTGCAGACCAGAAGTGCTTGCGGCCGCTAAAGCGCTCGTCCATGAGATTGTTCAGCGCCCCTGAGCGTACCAGAACGTCCAGTGCTTTCTTGTTCAGTTTACTGTATACAATGTCGTCGTGAAACAAGAACTCCTCAATATCATTGAATGGTCTGTTCGCGACAATTTGTTCGATGGCGGCGTCGCCTAGGCCTTTGAGTCCGGCGAGGGGCTGCACCAGGCGCCTGTCGTTCTTGGGATCGATCTCCCACACAAACGACGAGGTGTTGATGTCTGCTTCTACAATTTCAAAGCCGTTCGACTTCGCGATGTTGATTGCCTTCTCCTTACGCTTCTCTGGTTCCTTGTCCAAGAACGATGCCATCCACTCTACCGGATAGTAATTGTATAGCCACGCGCATTGGAACGAGATTGCCGAGTACGATATAGCATGTGACTTGTTGAAACCGTAGCCCGAGAAGTATTCAAACCTCTCCCACATATCCTCGGCTTCACTGTGGCGAATGCCCTTCTCAACGCAGCCGTTGATAAACTTCTGCTTGAGTTGGTTCTTGAGCTTGGCTCCCTTGCCTGTGCCCTTCTTCGTCAACACCTTGCGGAGCATATTGCCCTCGTCCAGTGTCAAGCCCTTCCCGAGCTTGTGGGCGAGCAATGCGATCTGCTCCTGGAAGATAAGGAACCCGTAAGTTTCCTTTGTTACATCCTCCACATGCTCATTGAGATAATCAATCTCGTGCGGCATGCTCTTGGCTTGAATGTATTGCTCGTGCACGTTGGCGGAAAGTGGACCTGGGCGATAGATCGAAGTGATAGCTGAGATATCAACTAGTGACTTCGGCTTTGCGTTCGCGCAAAACTCTTGTGCCCGCTGTTCAGTGAACTGAAAAATTCCCGCGAAATTGCCGCGCTGAAACACGTTCCTGTACACTTTCTCGTCGTCAAAATCAATGTTGTCCGGATGGAGGTGCTCATCGTAAAATGCTTTGACGTCTTCAAACGTCGGGTCTGGATTACTATGGTGTCGTTTCAAGATGTGGCGGATGGCTCCGTCAATCATTCGAAGTGTAGAGAGCCCCAAGAGGTCAAACTTAATAAACCCGAGTGGCTCCAAGTGGCGCAGGTTCTGTCCCTCGGCCCAGGGTGACTGTCGCACCCCTCCCGAACTGATAATCGGCATGTGCTCGTTCAAGTCATCGGCGATCAAAACTCCGCCGGCATGACGGGAACAAGAGCGAACCTGTCCCACCAACGCCTCAACATGTGTCTTGATGTGTGGGTACTTTATAAGGAACCCGCGCAAGGACGGTGACAATTCCATCACCTCTTCCCAAGTCGGGACATAAACTCCCGCTTTGATGCCATGCTTCATCTTGGCGGCGGGAGTTGCCTCAAAAATCATACTTGATGTAACCTTGTTAACTTCGGTAAACTCAATCCCGTAGAACTTTGAAATGTCCTTGATGAGAGACTTCAGTTGAAGAGTGTTCCAGTTGGAAATCGGAACGACCGAGTTCTTACCCCAATCTTCCATCAGCATTTCCTTGAGTTCCATGGGCTCCGCGACATCATAATCAATGTCGGGGTAGTCCGTTGCATCCTTACGCAGGAACCTCTCGAAGAGAAGTCCGTACTTGATTGGATCAATCTGTGTGATACCAAGGACGTATGCTACCAGTGAACCGGCAGCAGAGCCGCGGCCCGGGCCGGTCAGTTGAACTTCGTTAGCCTTGTCGGCTATAGCCTTCATTGTGAGGAAGTATTTACTAAACCCTCGGTCCTCGATAACATCAAGCTCCATCTGAAGCCTGTCTGTATACTCTTTGTTCTTATGAAGTGTGCGCTGTCGTAGCCCTTCTAGAGCATAGTTCACCAAAGCCTCGGCATCAGTGAATCCTGCCGGAACTACAAAGTCTGGAAGCTTGACTGTGGTGTCGGGGACGAAAGTCTCAATCCGATTGAATGCAATGTTGTGTGTTTCGGTAATAGAATTCATTACCAAGTCATCGTCGTATTCCACTCCTAAATTCTTGGAGTACTGCTTATAGGACTCCCAAATCTCGTTACCGTTCTTAGGATACAGTTCGTACCCGATCTCTTCTACTCCGGGGGGCAGTTCTGTATTGTCTTCTGCCCACGCGGGAGTACCCTTACCTAGCCAGCCGAGGCGCTTATAAAGCTCCCGGTCCTTCCAGGCTTCGCGGTTGGGATAGTGGCTATCCGCTGTTGAAATTAGTGTAACATCAAACTCTTTGCACACCTCAATGATATGCTGGTTTAGTTCGTGCTGTTCTGGGATGTTGTTCCATTGGAGTTCACCGTACCAGCGATCACCGAAGACGTCCACGAAGCGCCGAGTTGTTTCCCTCATTGCTTCGCGGACAGCCTCGGGGCCCTCCTCGCGGTTCTCCCAGTAGTTGCCAGCATAGGGTCCTCCCAAGCAGGCGGACGCAGCTATGACGCCCTCAGAGTGCTCTGCGAGCATCTTGTAATCCACGCGTGGGTAACGATAGAAGTTCTCCTCTCGGTATGAAGCTGATATGAGTTTGAACAAGTTGTTGAGTCCCGTCTGGTTTTGGGCCAGAAGGACGAGGTGCCGCCGCCGATTGATGACAGACTTGATAGCCTTCTTGGAAGCGTCCTCGTCCTCAACCGTAGCTCCAGAGGTATCTCCCTGCTTCGCAAGTGATTTCGCAAGCTTCTTATCCTCTTTGATGCGCTCGTAGTCATCACGCCACTCTTCGATGGAGGGCAAGAAGTATGCTTCCACCCCAAAGATGGGCTTGAATTCCTTTCCTTCGTCCTTCATTTTTTGCCAGTGTAAAAACTGGTGTGAGAACCCATTCATGTTCCCGTGGTCCGTGAGGGCGAGTGCTTCGCCCCCGTTCTCATAGCAAAAATCCATATGCTCATTCGGATATCCGATGGCATCAAAGATAGAACCCGCGACGCTGTGTGCGTGGAGCCCTACGAAAGGAATCTTCTTGTCTGTCATTTACTTCTCCCTCTATACATTGTGTTAGTGTTCGGACGTTTGGTTCTCTTACCAAGTTCCGATGATATAAATTTACCATATCCTGACCAAGTTGTCAAGTCATAAAAAGAATTCATTTCCTGCTGCGTTCCGGCTGGTGCACCCCCAAAAACGTCGTCTAATCCATAGCCCAAGGAAACCAATCGCTCCTCAGGCGGAAGCTTCTCTGTAGGCATTCCCGCGTCAGGGGCTTTCCACACGGACGCGTTCGTTGTAATCACGCGTTTGGCTCGGCGCCACTCTTCGGGATCTATTACGAAACTGAGCGGGAGGCCGTCCTTTGCGGTCTTTCCATTATGGGAGAAATAAAATGGTACGCTCTTACGTAGTAGGGAGCGATGCGCCAGTACCTCTTTCGGGTCCATCATTCCCATCGGAAACGATACGTAGTATTGAGCGGGCTGGGCCCACCTGGAAAATTTAGTATGAATCCAGTATGCCACGTTGGCACCGTATATGACAGACCACGCGTAGTTGTCCACTTTGTCGCGATGCTTGGGGTGGATCGGCACGTAATAAATTGGTACTTCGATGTGCTTTTCGCTCCCAAACTTGACAAAGCTCCCGCGTTGGATGCTGTCTATGTCGGTAGCAACTTCGCCTAAACGATGACGCAAGAGCGGAGCCACATCATCATTCGCCACAATCCAAATCGAAGTACAACCCGCATGCAGACACTCATAAACCGTCGCCTCCAAAGCTGTATAGTTGGGGCCTACGGGCACCAAGGAGGCATCCCATTCCATGCCGAATTCGGTATGCATTCCGGCCACAGGTATAATCGCCGGCATCGTCATCTTACCCATGCAGAACGATTCTTTCATCCATATCCGCCAGGGCCCTCAACTTAAACGTGTTCTTCATGGCGTGTCGAAAAGAGTGCTCTACTACTAGGCTGCGTCCATTCAGCTGCTTTATGCCATATTGTTTTAATTTACGATTCAAAAGAATGCGAACCACAGTTTCTGAGCAGTCAAAGTTTTTTATTTCGCCGGCGTCAATGATACTGCGCACCACCACATCTTTAAAATCGCCCTTAGAGTTCCTGTCTACCCGGTTGGAGGGAACAAAACGAATTTCCTTTACAAACCCCTTCCCCAACTGAATTGTAAACGTGCGCTCCCCCAGGCGGGAACCGGCAGTAATATCAAACATATCATGCACCACATAATCGTATACAACTTCTTCTGCGCCAATATAACCCACATGGTCTAAATCAAAAACATGCAACTTTTGAAAATTGATTAAAACCCGAGTATTCCTCTCGGTAACAATTTTAAGTTTACCAGCATCTAGGCCCACCGCCTGAACGTCAAACGGGATGGGCAACAAAGATCTCATTCCTAAATCAAAAACACCATTATACCATTGACTCTTTATATCCTGGCGCCCCACAAAGTGGCGGAAGGGGCGCTGGTCGCTATTGACAATTAAATGATAGCCGTGCTCTCGCGCAAACGAAACAGCCTCCTCTCGCCACCCAAGGACTACGTTGTCGAAGGTGTATTCAAGAGGAGGCAGTTCCATCATAGTGTTAGTATAACACCAATGAATGGCTAGGTCAAGGGATTAGTGTAATTAGATTTCAAGTAGAGCTGCCAACGAGTCTAGGTCTTCATCTGCTAGTTCACGCGGCATTGATAGGAGGCTCTTGAGGACATATGAGCCATCGCCCACGTCGTAGCCAGCCTGAACTAATTGTTCTAGGGTCGCTTGGGCTTCCTCTTCGGTGAACTTGTCCCCAAACTGAGACATGTCCACGGGCTTCGGCTGCTTTCCCCAGCCTTCGGGCTTGCCGGGGATCGTCGGACCAGCCTCGCTCCCATGAGTACCTGTCTTGACCTCTGTGAGATACCTCTTCCAGCTTTCCATTATAAGTTTCATCATTTATAAATAGTCTAACTATCGAGCGAAGCGCTCTTCTTCTTCCATCTGGGCAACTACCTGAGCAAAAAGGTCTTTTTCGCCACCCACAGCTTGCTGAATAGCGGCGACAAGGGCTTCCCTCGCTTCTTCTTCCTGGGGATCTCCGTACGGTAGCGCCATATAGCTTTTTCGGGCGTCCTGGATACCGGGATTGGTGACGTATATTTTCCTGGCTTCTTTGTACTGTGGATCCTGAACTAGACTGAACCGGGGTCCGGAGTCAGTTCGCCCTGATCGACGGTTGTACTCATAATCTTCTAGATAGTCGGGGTCAGGTTGGGGGAAACCCTCGTTCAAGAACCTCTTCCAGTTTTCCATTATAAGCTTCATCGCAATATCTCCGCGTTTATAAATAGTCTAACTTCGCTATCTCAGCGTTGTAAGCAGCTTCTCCCGCGGCTTTCATCTGTTCTAGCTCCTTGATGGCAGCCTCCTGCTCAATTTTATAGCTCTCAACCCGATCAGGAGTATTGTTAATGAGGTGCTGCAGCGTCCCTTGGATTCCTAGCAACCCGTCGCGGTGATCCTCACCGCCAGCGGCATCAATCTCAGCTTCAATCCGAGCCCTGTTCGCCGGGGCGGTGCGGTCGGCATCGGCCTGTGCCGCAGCGTCGGCAGCGATGTCATCATCAATGCCGGGGTACCACCCGGGATAATCTTCGGGGACTTTATCCTCGCCCAAGAACTTGCGCCAGTTCTCCATGATTAACTGGTGCTCTTTATAACTTGAATATTTGCTCATTGATATTTCTCCGGGCGTATTATAAATAGTCTAACTATCCGTTAAAATACCGATTACGTGGTTTTCTTTGATAACCGTGAAGGTCTCGCCGTTGTGCTGGATGTCGCGGAGCATGTGTGCCTCCACAACAAGCTGCAATCCGGTTCCCCATAGGGTTCCGTTCTCGCCCGAGCAGTTGACTACTTCAACCACCGCAAATGGGCTCTCTACTGCGCGGTAATCCTGGGGTAACAGGATGCCGCTATCTTGTGCCTCGTCCTCGACGGTTCGTACCGTAAGGTAGTTGTTTACTGGTGTAAGATTCATTTGTTTTCCTTTCTATCCACACTTTGCAAAGCCGCAGTTCTTGCAAGTGATACAGCCTTCCACATATATTAGTCCTTCTGTACCGCATTCCCCACAGGTCTTTTCTGTGGCAGTCTGGCCGTCCGGAATATAATTCTTTAGAATCCGGGCAATGCACTTAGCGAAACTGAACATATCAGAATCGCGATCTTTCTGTAACTGTTCCACGACATACTGGATGTTAGCTCCGTGTCGGAGGCCCAATGAGATCATCCGGGTGAAGCCGCTCTGGTTGGGGTTATCAAAAACCTTTACCAGGTCCTTTACTATAACAGTATCACCATTGGTACCAATATGTAAATCATAAATAGAATTCATAGTTTTTCGCGGGTGCTTAATTAAAGTCCCCTGGGCCTTATCACGGGGGATTTCAATATATTGAGCTAATCCTCCCATCACCTCATAGGGGCGCCCGTCCATCAGTCCAACCATAACAACCCATTTTTCACCTTGGATGGTGGTGTGATGGATATTGCATGGCAAATCAATGGGTCGCTTGGGTGCCGTATGTTGCGGAAATTCTTCAGACTCCGGAGTATCAGTAACCAAAACGCCACTACGAGACCCATCCACATAGACAGTGAGGCCCTTGAGTCCTTGACGCCAACCTTCCATATAAAGGCGCCCGACCAAGGTTGGATCTGTGCCTTTTGGCAGGTTGATGGTTGAACTGATACTGTGATCTATGCTCTGTTGAATAGCAGATTGAACAGCTACTCGCTGTTGCCAATCAATACTATTAGACTCAACAAAAAAAGCGGGTAGGGGGCCAGGGTCTTTAAAGGGATGTCGCTTCAGCCACGCCTGAACATTATGATGATGAACTGTATACTCTACCCATTTGTCCCCCATCTCGTCAATATGGTCGGCTTCTAGGTGTTGTTCATTATGGGACAGCTTGCGTCGACGTACATAAGAGTTTCTAAAAACTGGCTCCAACCCCGAAGACGTTTGAGACATGATAGACACCGATCCCGTGGGAGCATTCGTAAGAATGGATATATTACGGCGTCCATGCTGGGCTATCAACTCCTTGAGTTCCTCGGGCAGACGCTGAATAAACTCATTGCTTTCTTCTACGCTCCAGTCAAAGGCCGGGAATGCGCCGCGTTCTTGAGCCAGATAGACGCTTTCTTCGTAGGCGGCGTCTCGTAAGGTCCGATAAATTTTCTCAATGATAACAAGGGCTTCTGGGCTATCGTAAGCCAGGTTCAAGCATGCTAACGCATCGGCCAATCCATGGGTACCTAAGCCCGTCCGACGACCATTAGAAGCCGCGGCGTAAAGCTTACTCCACAGCTCTTTTTCATCTTTGGTGTCGGCAACCTTCCGGATATTCTCAAGTTTTTCTAGCTCCAATTCTACCAGGTCGTCAGATAGACGCATGGCGGCTGCAGCAACGGTGCGCAGCTTATTGAAGTCAAAGTCTGCATTTTTTTCAAAAGAATTTTTCACGAGACTTTTTAAATTCAAAGACAAAAGTCTACAAGAGTCGTAGGCCGATAACGGTATCTCACCACAAGGGTTTGTGGTCTTGGTCTCAAATTCTGGATATGAGTGGGCGGGAAGGTTCTTAATAATGTTATCCCACATCAGCAGTCCGGGCTCCGCAGTCTTGGTGGCGGATTCAACAACAGTATTCCACAAACTTGCAGCATTCACCTCTACCACATGAGTTGGCGTATCAGAATTCACAGGATACTGTAAGGTGAATGAGGAATCGGCTTCCACCGCCTCCATAAATGCGTCGCTTATCTTAACCGATACATTCGCCCCCGTCACCTTGGCGAGGTCGTGTTTCATGGTTATAAACTTTTCAATGTCAGGATGGCGAATGTCCATGGAAATCATCAAAGCTCCACGCCGTCCGTTCTGACCGATCATACGACAAACGTATGAATAGAAATCAGCAAAACTCCAAGCCCCAGTAGTAGTCCTAGCAGAGTTGTTAACGGGAGCACCCTCGGGACGCAGATCAGAAATATCAAGCCCAACGCCACAACGACGTTTAAACAAGTTAGCAAGGTCTTTGCCAGCGTCCATAATGGACGAAATATTGTCCTGTGGGTTGTCGACAACAACACAGTTAGATAAAGATACATTAACATAATTATTTCCTATTCCCATCATGGGTGAACCCTGTGGGACTATGTATTTGAAGTTTTTAAAGTAAGAATATATTTCTTTTTCGGTTAAGTGATTGGATTTGCGAGTGATAAATTTATCTTCCATACGTGCAAATTCTTTTGCCAACCGCTTATGCATGTCGTCAGGGCTCTTTTCCATAAAGTGCCCCCTCTCATCACGTAGACAGTACTTTGTCATAAAAACATTTGTAGCAAGGTCGTCCCCATCAAAATACTCCAATGTTGCCTCTCGGACTTCGTTTTCCTCATACATCATCAGCCTCCATTATTCTTTTTAAACTTCTTATATTTCTCAACCAAATTTTGTTTTTGTTTCTTAGCGCTCACTTCTACGAGTTCATCTTCTTCTGACGGCTCCAACACCTTGATGCACACATTAGCCGTATCCATAAACAAAGGGAACACGAGGCCATCGGGACCGTTCCGATTCTTCGCGACGAAAAGTCTGCCCGAGTTGGCTACTTTGTCGTCAATTGTTCGGGAAATAGTAAAAATGAAGTCAGCGATGAAGCATTTATTGAATGCCTCTGAGATTGATTCCATCGTAATGACTTCTGCGTTAAGTCCAGACCGATTTGTCTGGGATGCTGTCCACACTGGCGCCTCGTATTCTGCCGCGATGCCTCGCAGCTCTTCATAAATAGATTCGAGTTCGTTCCTTTTCTCTTTTAGATAGCGCACCGGGCGAAGTAAATCTCCGTAGTCGACGATGATCATGTCTACATCTATACTGCGCATACGTAACTTTTCTAAGTGATTCCGAATAGTTTGGGTGCTCGCTGTCTTTGTGGGGTACTCCTTCACAATGAGTCGGCCAGAAATATCCTGAACTTCTTCGTAAATTTGTTCTTTGAAGGATGTAAGATTTTGAAGAGGGATTTTGGTCAGGCACGAATCGTAGCGCGATGCTACAACCGTATCCTGTAGCTCTAACGTGTAGTGTACTACCGTTTTGCCTTCTTTGAGAGCTTGTGTTCCCAGGTGAACGAGGGCCATAGATTTACCAGCTCCAGTTGGAGCGATTACGACGCCCAGTTCCTTTTGTCCCAGCCCTCCCTTGCAAATATCATCGATAAGGTCCCACCCCGTCGTGATCGGGTTGCGGAAGCGCGGCTTGAACCGCTCTTCAAAATCCTTTTTGTAATCATAACCCTCGTCGTTGTCCATTCCCAGTTTAAGAGAATCATTGATCACTTGAGATATCTCATCAAAGGACGAACTCTGGAGCAGCCCTATGGACTTCACCATCGCCGACTTAAGGTTTTGCTTTTTGCAGAAGTCTAAGGCTGTATCTTTAATATACTCAATGTCGGTAACGGCGTTGACTTGACTCCTCACATAGTACTCTCGTACCTGCTTAGAAGTCAGTTCGTTCTCATTATCCAACTCAGACCTAAGAATGGTCTTCATAATATCTCGGGACGGGTGAACTTCGTACTTCTTACGATAATCAAATACCTTATTCAAGAAGCACTTAAGATAATTTAACTCCAGAAAGTTTACATCCAGCACCTCCTCGATCTGATCCGCAAAAGCGCGATCGTCAAGTATGACCATACACAGCTTCTCCTGAAATGATTTTCCATACTTGGAAAAACTGACAGGCTCACCTTTAAAATTCATTGCTTCCCTCATACTCTATACTACTACTTTTGAAGGGCCTTGTCAAGACAAATACGGTTCATGGTTGCATGTAAATCGTCCCAGTTAAACACCCCAAAACCATCCTGATTCATCATGCGAATGACCTCGGTTTTATTATAATCGTATTCAAAATTATCCAGGGTGTAGTGCACCTTGTCGCGACACTGCAGAGAGAGCGCCGGAGCATACAGCTGCATCAACTTATAGTTCTCTATAATTACATCTCTATACTCTAAAACGTTCGTGAAAAACTTGGCTTTGGACTCCGTGTGAAGACAACAATCAAAAATCTCCTGCAATGTTACGTCTTTATCTTCCCTTAGAAAATTAAAGTTTTTTGAAATACTTTTTAGCCCTGCTCTTGGAACACCCTTGAGATTGTCCGACGGGTCCCCAGCCATGGCACGGGCGACAGCAAAGTTCCTGGGATGAATATCAAAATCCTCTACTATATTAACCATGGTGTGTACTTTTTTCTGGATGGGGCGAAACAAAACTGTTTCATCATCGCACAGTTGAAGGAAATCTTTGTCACTTGAGACAATAACCTTCTCCCATCCCTCAAACTGAGGGAGCCGCGTAGAAAATGCAATCACATCATCGGCCTCCACCTCATCAAAGCGCAACTGAATCACAGGTAACTCGTTCAAATATTCCATCAAGCGCAGCTGTTGCCACGCCATGTTGGTTCGTTGCTGTTCGTCTGTAAGGTCTGTCTGTCGGTTGACCCGGATCGGCTTGCGACCCTCCTTATAGTTCTTGTTTTGCTCTCGCCTCTTCCGGCTCCCCCCTGGACCATCCCAGATGATCATAACTGTGTCTGGCTTGATGTCCCGACACAGTTTCTGTAAGATGCCCAGGAAGCCCTTGAGGCCTCCGATGGGCTGTCCGTGAGTAGACAGGCTTGGGTTGACGATAAACGCCCTGAAATAGGCGTTGAGAGCGTCAACGATCATAACTCGTTTCATGTGTATCCCCTAACGTATGAAGCTCCTATGAGTATACCTCACAGGAGCCTCG
>Ga0080013_1002315_pt1 | contig 22622 bp, 18 predicted proteins | sample ETNvirenome_6_85_FD_69236 | JGI IMG/M metagenome (GOLD analysis project Ga0080013, IMG submission 69236) | Marine viral communities from the Pacific Ocean - ETNP_6_85 (SPADES assembly) (version 2) | ecosystem: Environmental > Aquatic > Marine > Oceanic | place: Pacific Ocean | collected 2013-06-19 | reverse complement strand
TTCTTGACAAACTTATAAATATGTGAGATAATACATATAGAAACGTTGGAGGAATAAAATGTTGTGAACTCAGAGCGTCGCCTACCCACAATGCGTGTAGGACTTGAAGCCGACTTCGCTCCCCTAACTATTACTAGGAATTAATGAGATGCTAGACTACCAAGAAATGAGCATAAATTACGGTTATGCTTCTGCTGATACAGAAATGCGTGACGCTTGTTTGGAGGACATCGAGCGTTTTTTTATTAATGGTCAGTGGTGGCGAGGTAATACAGGCGAGTCTTTCAAGAATAAGCCTAAGCCTGAGTTTAATAAGCTATGGCGCTCAATAAATAGAGTTTGTGGCGACATAAACGACATGGAATTGAACGCTACCATTATCAGTAATTCAGATGATGCAACCGACGAAGATGCTGACCTACTCGCTAGACGCTGGAGAAATGACTTTCAAGCATCTGATGGTATAGAGGCGAGCGAGATAGCAACACAAGAGGCTATCATTGGCGGTATGGGGTGTGTAAAGCTTGCTAGTAAATACGAAGACGAAGAAAACCCAGACCCAGACAAGCAATACTTATGTGCTGAAATAGTTCATAGCGCGTGTACTTCTGTTGTTTTTGATGCTGGCGCTATACGTAAAGATAAAGCAGATGCTAAAAGAGCATGGCATTTAATCAGAGTTAACCGCCGCACGACAGAGGAAGAGTATAGCACTAAAATATGCTCTTTCATGAACCCGCCTTCATCAAGTTACGGTAATGATAGTATATTAGATTTAAACTCTACTAAAGACGTTTATCTTGCACACTACTATGAAGTTATTGAAAAGAATTTAACCGTACATGATATGTCTGCTGCTATTAGCGGTTTAACTATAACCACTGGTGACGGAACCAAAGACCAGAACGGGCAGAAATATACGCGTGATGAATTCAACGAAATAAAACAGGATTATGAAGACTTAATAGGCGAGCCAGCACCAACGATTAGAAAAAAGGTAAAGTTTGTTGAGTATGCCTTGTGTGATGGTGAAAAGTATTTGACTAAGCCTCAACGCATGCCATTTAAGCGCGTACCTTTATTCCCTCGCTACGGTTATTACAAGGTCATTAATGGTCAAGAGTTTTACTGTGGTGAAGTGCGCAAACAGTTAGACAATGAAATGTTCATGAATCAGTTCGGTTCAGCTATGATGCAGATTTTAGCGGCTGACCAAGTAGGTAAGCCCGAATACACGCCGGAACAAATAGCTAGACATGCAAATCAACGGGCGAAAGCTGAATCTGATAATGCACCTTTTGTTATGTCCGACCCTATAAAGGACGCAAGTGGAAACCCTGTTCACTTTGGTCCTATTGGAATGACACAACCACCGCAAGCTGGTACTGGCTTTCTGGCTGCTGGTCAATTCCTTGAGAATAACAACCTGCAAATGGGCGCACAAGGCAATGCTTCAGTACCTGCAAATGCTAGCGGTGATGCAATACAGCAAGTTAACGAACGTCAAGACGATGCTTTTTTACCTATTGTTAAAAACGTTCTGCATTCTATTAGTGCGCAGTGTGAGGGGTGGATTCCAGCAGCACAGACATTATACTTCACTAATCAGCGTAGATTACGAGTACAAGAGGCAAGTGGAAAGTATAGTCAAGTAACTACTTTAGAAATGAGCGAGGATTCAGAGGGTAATTACGGGCCTTATAAAAACTCTGCTCGCGGTCGTTACACTGTACAAGTAAGCAAAGGCGAGGCATACAAAGACCAACGCCAAACAGAAAGGGAAAGCAACATTGAGTTATTGCAATATGCAGGTAGTGACACAGAGATGGGACAATTAATCTTAATGTCTACAATGCAGTTAACTGATGGTGAAGGCGGTGATAGTATGCGCCAAGTTGCTAGATATAAAGAAATTGATTTATTGTTGCAAATGGGTGTACCTTTTAAACCTGAGAACGAGGAAGAAGAGCAATATATTCAACAAAAAATACAGCAAATGGAGCAGGCTTCACAGCAACAGCAAGAAGACCCCGCGATAATGCTTGAAAGAATGAAAGAGCAAAACATTATGCTTTCACATCAAAACAAACAAGCAGAGTTGCAATTGAATGTTGCTAAGTTTCAGGTAGAAACGCAAGGCAAGCAAAGCAAGCAATTGTCTGACAATCAAATGAATTATGTTAACGCTCAACAGAAACAGCAACAAATTGACATTGAAGCTAAAGACAAGCAATTTAAAAACGCTTTAGATTTAACTAAGCTAGAAATTGAAGCAGGAAAAGATTTAAATAATTCTGTGCAAGATAACATGCTAGTGTTCGATCCAGCGGTTGGAGATTTTGTATAATGCCTATAGTAGAAATAAAAGGAGTCGGCAAAGCTCAGTTTCCTGATGATATGCCAATAAACGATATTAGAAACTTCTTACGCGATAAATACTCACAAAGAGCTATACAGGGGCAAACAGATTTATTGTCACCTGCACCACAAACCATTGAAGCTTACGAGCCAACATTAAGCGAGAAGATGGGGCAGGGAGTATCTGATGCGCTTTATGATACTGGTATTGTTTCAGATAGATATGGAGCGCAAAGAATAGGCTCTAATGTTACTACGCTTGGTGAAATGCTCCCTGTTATTGGTGACGCTACGGCTGGTGATGATTTTGGGCGAGCATTATCGCAAGGCAATTATGGTGATGCTGCTATTGCTGGCGTTGGTACTATTCCTGTTGTTGGTGATATGGCTATATTCGCAGGAGCATTGGCTAAAAACGCAAATCTAGGAGCGCTTAAAGAGGCTAAATCTTTAGAGTTACAAGGCAAAGGTAGGGATGAAATATGGCAAGAGACAGGATGGTTTAATGACAAAGGTGACTGGAAGTTTGAGATTGATGACAGTAAAAGCGTTTTTGATATAAAAGATGAAGCGCTTTTTAATAAAGAGCTAGACTTAAAATTTGCACTCGCTAAAAACAAAGAAGGGGCTGAACAGTACGCTAAGTCAGAAGAGTTAGAGGCTAAGCTTATAGAAAAGTACGGTGAAGATTACGCTAGTAATTGGGATGCTATACCAGAAACAGAATCAGAAGAGTATTTCGATTCACTAAATAAAATACCTGAAAATATTGAAGATATACTATGGGACATTGATGATATAAAAGGTGGTAATTTAAGTTATAGGCAATTAAAGCCTAATCAAGAATCACAACTAAGTAATTCACTCTTGCACAATGCCGTGTATGAGAATTACCCTGATTCCAGAAATGTTAACCTACAATACAACACAAGCTCTATAAATACACCCAAAGAAGCAAACTATGCACCATCTAAAGACAGGATAGCTATTGGCGATCCGACATACAAAGAAATCAAGTCGCCGGTATTGCATGAACTCCAACATGCGATACAAGAAAGGGAGAATTTTGCAAAAGGTGGCAGCCCTAAACAATTTGAAAAAGAGAAGGATTCTATAGTTTCTGAATTGAATTGGCAAAACAAGCGCATAGCCGATTTAACAAAAGAAGCAAAGAATACGAATGAGTATCAAACCTTAGAGAGTAACTTAATAGATGCTTTAGAATCTGGCGATGAAGAGCTTATTGATAAATACATTACAGAGCAAACGGAGCTTGTCAACTCATGGCCTCACCTTAAAAGACATAAGGATAAAGCGTGGGTGTTGGCTGACAAAAAAGCGAAAATGCAAGATCCTTATAAACAATACCAAAGGTTGGCGGGTGAGGCTGAAGCAAGGCTAGTACAAAAGCGCATGAATATGACGCCAGAAGAGCGCAGGGCTAAGCCTCCGTGGCTTGATTTAGATGTACCAGAAGATGAATTAATCTACCGCAAGTAGAATGCAACAGTAATATAACAAGACCCCTTGATTGGGGTTTTTTATTGCCTAAAATTTAGTAAATAAAACCACTAACTTATAGCTAAATTCGCCAAGTTGTAATTTTAACCAATACTTTGCTATACTGACCATACCTACTAACAAGGGGTTATAGCTTGTTATTTTCGTTTACCATATAGCGAGGATTTTTAATATGGAACTGGATAATACAATCGAAGCACAAAATGAAACTGTTCAACCTGAAGAAGTTGTGGTGACTGATTCAGAGGCAACCGAAGCTACACCACAAGCCGAGGCAACCGAAGAGCAAGAGTTTTATGTAGATGATAGTAGCGACAACCAAGAAACAAGTCGTAAAACAGAAATGACGCAAGCGCAAGCATATGCAGCATTTCAAAAGAAAAAGGAACAATCTGCTAAGCGCAAAAAAGAACTTGAAGAAGCTGAAAGGCGCGAAGCTGAGAAAGATAAGCGTATTGCTGCTCTAGAAGAGCAAGTCGGGAAGATAACAAAAGGTAAGCCGCCAACACTTGAGCAATTCGATTACGATGAAGATCGTTTTCAGAAAGCAACTAGAGAGTATTACAGCGCACCTAGTACCAACCCAACGAAGCAAGAAGAAGCTGAACAGCAGCAGGGTAAAAGCCCTGTTAACGATGAGGCTGAGTTTTATCTTTATCAGAAAGAGCAAGAGTTATCAAAGGCTATACCAGCTTATGACGATGCAAAAAACTCGCTTATTAATTCACTTAAAGAGCGGGGTTTTAGTGATACTAATGCTTCAATCACCTATTTGTCTGAGATTTCAAGGCAAAAGGGCTTAGATGTAGCAAAAGTTATATTCGCCATGAGTAAGTCACCTAAGATAATCGACGCTATTAGTGCAGCTGGCAATAATGCTTTCGCTGTTGCTGATATACTTACGGACGCTGAAGGCAAGGTTAAAACGCGCTCTAAAAAGAAGATTGATTCACAACCAGAACCGGATATAAAATCGAGTGGCGCTATTGATAACCACCAAAAGCTTGTGGCAAAAGCAAAAGCTAAATGGATGGGAGATGGTTCCATTAAATCGTTTAATGAATATAAGGCAGCAAAGAAAGCTGCTAAAACATAAGGTATAAGAAAATGGCTGATAATGAATTATTAAAAGACGTAATGACGCTAGTGGATGAAGTTGTTGAAGAAACCGATATTGCTGCTGGTTTTTCTAAAATGCTCCCTACTTTTGGTATGGGTGACACTGATGGTCAACGTTTAGATGATGTTGAATACTTGCCTGAAGATTTCCGCTTTGAAGCTAACGATGGTTATGTTTCAAACTCTGATAACTCAGATGCGCAATCTTTAACAGATCGACTAATCCCGATTCGTCGTAACAAGTCTCTTTACATCAAGAGCAAGATTACAACTAAAGAATTACGTGACCCGCGTTTACGTAAAATGGCTGTGCAAGGTTTTTCGCGTGAAATGCGCAACGCTGTAGATATTTACTGCTACAACAAAGCAATTACACGCGCTAACATGTCTGTAACTAGTGATACAGCTATCGAGCAATCAGATACTTCCGCTGCTGAAGTGTTAATGTTGGATGCTGGTTTAGGTGGTTATGCTGCTAACTTGCATTTGTCTTTACCTCACTATAAAGATTTAGCTGATAAGTTGGCATTAAACCAATATCATGGTGGCGTACCTCAAACAGCTTACGAGCGTTCAATCATTCCTAACCAGATTGGTGGTTTTGATAAAGCTTCGCGCGCTGATTACCGATTAACACTAGCTGCGCAAGATGCTTCGGGTGTAACGGTTACAGGTGTACAAAGCCATACTGTACAAACTAAAGACGCTAACGATAATTACATTGATAATCGCGAGATGTCTTTAGCAGTTAGTGCTACTGCTGGTTTAAAGGCTGGTGACAAGCTTACCATTGCTGGCGTCAATCGTTTAAACCCTGAAGTACGCGAAGATACTAGCGAACTAATGACGTTTACGGTTAACAGTGTAACGAATGGAACTAGTATGGTTATTTCACCTGCTATTATCGTATCTGGTCCATTCCGTAATTGTTCTGCTGCGACAACCGACGGTGCTGCTATCTCTTTCTTGAATATTGCAAACAATAACCCTTCTGTTTTTTGGGCTAACGACTCTATTAAGCTTGTACCTGGTAACTTACCAGTTGAAGGTGGTGGAGTTGATAAAGTGGATGCAACAACCGAGCAAGGTTTACCGATGCGCTTTACTTTCTGGTATGACCCAGACGCGGAAACAATGTTCTTAAAGGCTGTAATCTTCTTTGATTGTGAAGTATGGCTACCGAGTCAAGTTGGCGTCATCCTTGATAAGCAAGCTTAGCATTAACGTTGGCGGCTTCGGTCGCCATTATCAACTGGTGGCAATATGATTAATGTATTTAAACCCGGTGGCGCATGGAAACATAAGAAAGGCTTTAGCTACACAGTAAAGTCGATAAACCAAAAACTAAAAGAGCAGTATCTTGCTGACGGTTGGTTTTTGAATGTTGAGGATGTTGATTGTATCGACTCCGTTTGTGAAGAAGTTAAACCGAAAAAAGTTAGTAAAAAGAAAGTTAAGTAAGTTTTGGAGGGGTAGCGGTGATTACCAAAGTGCAAATAGTTAATGGATCTTATGAAAAGCTACGTATAAGCGGTCTAACAGTTAGTGCAAGTCCTGGCGAAATATCTTTAGCGTTGAAAAACCTAGAAGGTATGGTTGCAGCTTGGACTAGTGAAGGGATACACATAGGGTACAAACTGAGTGAGTCGATAGCGGACATAGATCCGAACGAAGACTCAGGGATAGGCACCGAGCAGTATTTAGCTGTAGAGTTAAATCTTGCATGCGAGCTTGCTACTGCATTCGGTAGCTCGCTGCCCCTTCACCTTTTATCTGACGCCAAGCAGAAAAAAGATATGTTATATGATGTTGAGCTAATGGCTAAACAGCAAGACCCATATCAACCTGCTGGTCAAGGTAATAGCCGTTATGGTTATCGATATGGTAGTGATTACATGCCTATTGATAATGAATTGACGGTTGAAAAAGATGGTACACTGGATAACTTATCTTAATGTACATATAAGCTAGTTAAAGCCTCGTTTCTTACGGGGCTTTTTTTATGCTACAATAAAATTGATATATACGGATATATTTTTAAATGCGCTTGATTGCGCCTCTATGCTGAGCATTGCTCACGGAGCCAAGGACATGACACAGATAAAACGATTGACACAAATCGCAAGCCTCGCTGACGGCGACATAATCCCACTTTATGACGAATCTTCAAAAAGAACACGTGCAGTGTTAGCCAAGACATTCAAAGATTACATAAAGGGCAACACTGTTATTGATATTGAAATAGTCAACGGTGAGCTAATAATCACAAAAGAAGACGGCACAGTAATCAATCTAGGTTCATTGCCTATAACATCAGAAGCACAAGAAAACGAAGTTTTAAGTTACGACGCCGCAACAGGTGCGCTAGTTGGCACGGGTGTATTCGCTAAAGATGGGGAGCTAGTTGTATCAACAAGTACGATTAAATTAGGCGGTGCATATTCTATAGCTTCAGGTGGCGAATCTATATGTGTGACCAATATTCCAAAAGATGAGCACTTTAGAGTTGTTGCTCATGATTTCCTTGAGATTGGCAATCCTAAAATGATAGTTAACAGACTGTCAACAGGTGAGATAATCCCCACGCCAATAGATGCTGATAATATTGTAAACCCTGACTTTCAATATGTTACACCTCCATTTCTAAATCCAGCGGAAGACGGTCAAACCGTAACTTATGCAGATATAAAATTTGCTGAAGGTAGTGTAAAGGCAAATATACAAGTAAATATTTACATCAATGATGTTTTATTTGTTGAGAATTTCTTTCCAGCACCTCCAGAAGTTGAACCAGGTATAAACCGCATAACATATGACAACCCCATTGATATAGATGTAGGTGACACATTTAGGGCTGTGATCACCTCAAAAGACGGTGACGTAATATTGAAGGGTGATGCTAACACTGGCGTTATCTGGCAGCGAGTCACACTGGTTTGTTGGGATTATAAAAATACAGGTGTTGAAGGAGCCGACCCAGAATCAATAAATACAGACTTTACGGATAGTGTATTGACGACTACTTTAACCCTTAAAGATGGTACAGAGCTTAGCGATACATCATCAATAACCACAGTAACGCAAGAAGAAAGAGCCACACTGGCACATTTTACTTTTGACACGGCAACTAACAGACTCACAGCAAACAGAGCTATAGAAACAACTTTAAACTCGTTGTATTTTGGTGGTCAACATAAGCTTTCATCAGGTGGGGAAAACGTATTCTTTACCAATCTAAGCTCAGAAATTGACTGGTTTCCAATGTGGGCGGGAGTGAAAGATCAATCTGACCCTGTTAATCAGGATTCTACGGGCGTAATACCTCCTAGTGGGCGTACCTATTCAGATGATTTATTAAGTGCTGAAATCTACGGTGCTGCTGCTTCATCTGGTGTTGTGAATTACGCTAAAGCGGGTACTGTGGTTGCTGATCAGTCTGTTTACGGGCAAGAAGTAATAGTAGAAGAACAAATTCAGAGTACCGATGTTTTATTTTACGAGGTGTACGCAGGGGGTGACAGTACAGCGCAGCTTGTTTATGAACAGATGTTAACAGGTGTAACATTAAACGCAGGTGATAGATTAACGTGGTGGTTTGAGCATCCCGTAGAAGGCAGGCAAGGCTCGTTGATATATAGCTCAATGGCTAAGGCAGATTCACAGGACGCAGACAGAACGGTTTTAAGCGTTAGAGAGTCAAGCGCTGTTGCAGGGACTCATTATGTAAAGGCGCATTTTAGACCGTTTGAAGATAAAGACCTAGCATTCAAATCAGATCTTGACACAATAGTAAGCGGATCAGTTTATAAAGGTGCTTACGATGCAGACACAAACACCCCTGCACTACCAACAGGCTCGGATGCTCTAGGTGATTTTTACAGGGTGAGCGTGACAGGTAATGGTTTTGAAGTCGGTGATATTAGAATATTCAATGGCACCACGTACGATCACATTCCCGTTAAAGCTGTGACGCTAAGCGCTATAGAAAGCTCATCGCTAAAAGTATACGATCTATATGTGAAAGCTGATTACATGGGTAGTGCAAGGGATGGCTCTGCGTTATATCCGTTTATTGATATACCTAGCGCGATAGCGGCCGCAACAGATGGTGACTCTATATTCATAGATGGCTCATGCGTTATAACAAGTGTAATCACCCTGCCTTCTGACAAGTCTTTGTATTTTTACGGTACAGACACAACAGAAATAAAATACGCAACTTTTGATGGTGCTAACGATAAGGTATTTTATCAAAGCTCATCATTGTGTACTAAAGAGTTCAAGTTTACAAATATAGGCTTTCATAACTCTGGTGATTACGCCGTATACATCAGAAGCGCCTCGAAGGTTGTTTTTGATAATTGCGAGTTAGCCAATAATGGCTGGAGTGGTAACGGTTTAAGTGCTGTACTTGCTGACGACGGTAGTACGTTAGGTTACGACTCAACTCAAGCTGATTTACAAGCATTTTGGGCTGGCTCCGAAACGTCTAACGGTGGTGCTATGAGAATCAGAAGCACTGCGGCAGTAAGTATTGTTGACTGTGATATACACCACAATTTAAGAGGTTTGCGTATACAAGATTGTGGTGTAGGTGGTTACGGCTACATATCACGCAACCAATGCCACAACAACATTGAATCGGGTATTTACTTGGCTAGCGGCTCTTACAATGCCTCTAATGGCTGTGAGAACTTCACAGTGTATAACAACGCATCTAAATACAATGCAAATAATGGTATTTTGGTTATAGGTGGAATTAATAACGTTATATCTCTAAATGTTGTCGAAGGTAACTGGAATGCTGGTGTTATGGGCTGGCATGTATCAAATACTCGCTTGCGTGATATGGATTTAGCCAACAATAACAGAAGTCAATACAATGGTATCGGTAGCGCAGGGGATGCACACGCTTCTATATCTATTGCTGGAGGTACAATCAACCCTAGCGCTGACTACCTTGTTGATATATTAGATACACAAGTGTATAACACTGGATTAGGCTCTAACACTTCGCGTGTAGGTCTAAGAATCTCTAGTGATGTTTCTAATATAAACGACCCTGACAAAGCCCTAATTAACATTGATGATGTTGGTTTCAAAAGCCAAGATTACTGTGTTGATGTTGAGTGTGATTTAGATAAGGTTAGATTAACATTAGGTGACTGTCGCTATATTGACACAGCAGAAAAGAATGTTAGAACGGTAAGCGGTAACTACTACGAACTACCTTTTAGTAACCACTCTACAAGTGCAAAAGACTTGGATATTGTATTAGATACTTTAAAGGGAACTGTAGCACTACATGAAGGTATTGGCGGCAATGTTATCAATGTTTATAACATTAACGAATTGCAATCAATCCAGAAAACCAACTCTATTGATATTATTCAAAAGGGCAGTAACAAGATACAGCTAAATAACCTACAGCTTGGTCATGTTTTTGTTGATGGTGTTCAAGCGGGTAATTCTTTAAGTTCTATGAATGACACCGTTAACGGTGCGCTTACTTTGACGTTGCAACAATACAAAGAGTTTTTGGAGTCAGAAGTTGGCATTAATACTGGTGGTGGTTCGTCTTTACCTGCACAAACTGATAACTGGTTTATTGCTTATGGTGCAGATGCTACTAACCCCGCAGGATCTCCCACGGTTACAGCAAGTATTAAAGGTAAGCAGCCATTTTACAATGGTAACTTTTTAGAGAAAGGGCATGAATACATATGGACGCATAGCGATTCGGGTACTTATGTGTTGGGTGTTTGGAGCGGCTTAGAGCAAAACTATGACGAAGTAGAGGTGTTTAGTGATGCCAAATGGAGTGCTAACTTTAAGTTCAGTAGTTCAACCAATACCGTCAGAGAAACTTCTGTGGGTGTTGATGTGGCGACAAGGTTTGTCAATGGTTACAGCATCAATAATAACACTGTCCTATGTTTAAGGTTTGGCAATGACGGATACTTATACTTATTAGACATTACGGGTGGTCAAGAGCTTATAATTGGTAAGTCTAACTTAGAAATTATAGGAGCTAACGTAACTATATTTATGGGTGGAGATAATCAACCTAATGCTAAATTCCCGGTAATGCAAGAACGCACAGAGCGCTGGACCATAGTTGCAGACTACGATGGATCAGAGAATGGAGAGTGGATTGATGGTATTGAGAACAAAACAGTTATAAAATCTAACATGTCAATCTTACCTGATGAAAAATTCACTTTCACCTTGCCTTCTGTTGGAGGTAACAGGAGCTACGCACAAGGATACATTGGTGCGGCAACTGGTAATGATGACGTAATAGGCGATATGGTAAACCGCTGGAGATGGGACGCACAAGAGATTTTACATAACGTCAATGGTTGGACAATGAACACGTCCAATAGTAAATACGGTTCAAAACCTGCATACCCTACAAAATGGGCTGAGCCTAGCGGTAACCCTGTTCTGGTTTCATACAGGCATGTGTCTGGTAATGTTTTAGAAATGTGGGACGAGTCAACAGAAGAGTTGATAATGACTTGTAACACTTCTACGGGTGGCACAGCGGTACACTTGTATTTCGGTGCTAACGCTTATAACTCTAGTGTAAGTGCTTTACCTGTATTAACTAAGTACGACTTAACAGCCACAGAAAGCGGCTCTAACGTTGGCACTTGGTACTACATAGAAAGCCCAGACGGTAACTTTGAATACCCATTATTTAAGACAGCAGTAGAAGCAAACGCTATTGATTTAGTGGAAGGTGGTAGCGGCTCAAGCTCTACAAAAACTTTCGTTGATGACCTTACTAATACCACTTGGTACTATCCAGATACTAACTTTGTTAGCAATGGAACTGTAGCACCTAGCCACGGCATATGGGGAGGTTCAACTTCTATCGTATGGAATGAGCAAGTAACTGATGTCGATAGCAACCATGCACCAACCTTCACAAACATTCAACAGAATGTGATGGAAGGTAGCGCGGTAAACATTGTGTATAAACAAGCAGGAGATACCAACACATACAATGTGACCAATATCCCGGCGGGTTATGCTGATAACGGCACTGCTATTATAGGTACTGCGGAGACTATTACTGACGGTATAGACATTCAGCACGTATTGAATGTAACAAAAGCCAATAACTATGGCTCTGTTCAAGGCACACTTACAATTGACGTATTAAATGATGTTAGTAATGACTCGACTGATATATCAATAGGTGGGTCAGACACTCCATTCACTAAAGCTATGTCGTTTGATGGTTCTAATGATTACTTGAGAGCAAACCCAAGTGGACAACAAAGCAACCCACTTTATATGTACAACCAAGCAGGTGGTACAACCGTTAACAGTGGAGAAACTTGGAGTAACTCCCAACCTTGGACTGTTAGTATCTGGTTTAAGTGTACGGATTCTAATACGTCTAATGAAAGAGCTATCTGGACGCAAGGTAATACAGCAGGCGGTGTGATGCTAACGAGAAAGAATGGTAAGTTAAATTTCAAGTTTGGCTCTAGCTACAATAACTTAGAATTCACAAGTACGGATAATATCAATACAGGCGAATGGTACGGTATCAATATCCAGTACGACGGCGGATTAACAGGTGCTTCAAGTTCAGATGTGAATGATTACTATAGCAGATTTATTATCAGTAGAGTTATGGCAACTGGTGCAGTCTCTGAGGTACAGGGCGCTTGGACTCATAGCAATTACGGCTTTAATGGGAAAATAGATGTTTATTTCTACATCGGGCAACAATTCTCATCTAAGTATTTCATGGGAGAAGTTGCAGCGTGTACTCAGTCAACATTACCACAAGGAGCAACTTTATTAACTGATGAGGAAATAGCGTGGCATTGCAACAATCCGAAGAAGTTCATGGAAGATGTAATGACTAGCAGGCCTTGGCGCAAGGCAACTTATAACAACGATAGCGGATACGTTCATAATAACGCTAATACGCATAAATATGTTAACTCTGTATGGTGTGGTGATGGTGTTTATTGGGGTAATCCTGAAGCTTGGAACGGTTTAAGGAATCAGAGTTACACTAATACTAGTGGTTCTACTTACAAATGGTACTCTTACAATATGTTAAGCAGTAATTTGATAAATGCCACACCTAGCGATGCACCATAAATAATAACTAGTGAAATGTTTAGCCCTCTTAATTGAGGGCTTTTTTATTTATTTGCCTTGTTGATTTTATTGGCTTCTATAATTGATAGTAAAATAGCCCTTCTGAATGATAATTCATCGTTATTATTAAAAGATACCTGCGCCTTGTACTGAAACTCTGTGTGATCGCTCAGTATGTATACTGTTGATGTGTAGTGACAAATACAGACTTTAAATTCAAGCATTAAATCAAGAACGTACCTTGCATGTTTATTCGCTCGATGAGTGCGCGACACGTTAAATAAATCAAACTCTCCGATGTTTGTTATCAGCGCATCGTTAAACACCCTAGGCATTATTTTTTTTATTTCTGCAATCTTCTTACATATTTCTAAATTATTCATCACTCACCCTTAATTATCATGTTATTTGTGGCTGCTTTCTCGTTAGTTGCTGCGTTATGTTGCAACGCTTAATTTAATTGGGTCGCCTCCGCAAGGGCTGTCCTTTCCCCAAACCTCTGGTGCCTCAAGGAACTCAACCTCTCCAGCCTTAAATAGTGATAACGCCAATATCATGCCGTTAGCCATTCCGTGCATATACTCGTCATAATCCCAGTTACCATCACTGCATTGCACCTCAAGTAAATCCTCTAAAGCCTCTACACCTTGCAACATAACAGCATATTCAGGCGGATTACTTACAGTTGGTTTTTCGTCTTCTCTTTTCATTATTTGCCCTCTACTGATTTACTGCTTGCTACTGTCAACCAGTAACTTTAGTCTTTTAATTAATGCCGATGCTTCTTCTGCAACTTCTAAATTTTTAATTTTGCCCCATTGAAAATGATTCAACTCTTGCAAAGGGGTATCTGCAATTTTTTGTATTCTGCCGGCGTATTCTTCTAACTCCTTTTTTTGGCATTTTTCAGCGATAAATTCACCTCGACAATAAAAACTCCTAGCTTTATCTCCAGCTTTATAAATATTGTAACCATCACCGATGCAATACCCGTCTGATTTTCTGTACCTGCCTGACGACGTAGTGAACTGGGCGTTAGTAACCTTGACGACCTCACACTGAATAAAAAACACCTTAGGAAAAAGTAATTTACCCCAACTACTAAGTCCGAATGGTTTAAGGTAGTAAAATTTATCCCCTTTTTTTACGCCTTTATGCTTATCCATTATTTGCCCTCGTTAATTTGATTAATCATCATTGTGTATTGCTCCTCACTAATAACAACCATTCGCTGATATGCTTTAGCTTCTTTTTTGTAAGTGGTAACTAGTACGGGTTCACCTGTTTTTTCACATTCATCTAAATGTTGCGCCATTCGTTTTCTGAAAGCTGCGCCGTTAACGTATTTCATATTTACACCTCAGTTAATAGTTTCATGCAGCATAGTACGTCCGAGCGTACCAAGTCAAGCTAACTTTTAAAATAATCGATGTGTGTTATAATTTAACCATTAATATTAAGGGTTATTGATAATGCCAAAAATAAAGTTACCAATGATTAGAGGCGACAGAGAATCTAATTATGATTATCGGTCATTTCTACCTGTCAACCTAACCGCTGTATCTCGCAATATAAAAGGCTATCAAGGCTATTTGATTAGTCACGACGGCTTGAAAGAGTTTGCTACTACTGGCGGCGTTGCTAGAGGTGGTACTTTTAACAAGAAGTTCGAGAAACATTTTAGAGTTTCAGGCGACTTTTTAGAGTCAGTATCACCAGACGGAACAATTACAGAGTTAGGGTTGGTGCCGGGCGATGGCATATGCTCACTAGCTGAGTCATTCAACACGCAAGCAATACTAAGTGACGGTAAAGTTTACCTTTGGGATAGCGCAACACTAAGACAGATAACCGACCCAGACTTAGGCTTCCCGATAGATATAACTCAATTTCGCGGTATCTATGTAATGACTGACGGTCAATTTTTGTTTCATACCGATATAAATAACGAGTTTTCAATCAGTCCTTTAAAATACTCTTCCAGCGAATTCTCAAGCGATAAAATACTGGCCGTTGAACGCATAGAGCAGAATAAAATTGTAGCCTTTAATCGGTATTCAACAGAGTATTTTTACTTCGATCCTACAGTGCCAAGCGGTACAAGTGTACTGCGTGTAATTGATGGAGCATCAAACAATATCGGCATAGTAGGCACTCATTGCCAAACCGTACTCGACGGAATGTTTTTCATTCTAGGCGGTAGAGCGGAAGAGTCACCAAGTATACATATTTTAAACTCCGGCCAAGAATCAACTGTTGCAACAAGAGAAATAGCTAAGGCTCTTTCAAAATACACAGAGAGTGAATTGTCTAAAGCTTATTTGGAATCAAGGACCGTTGACAATGATAAATTTTTAATAGTTCACTTGCCATGTGAAACGCTACTTTATAATCATACTGTAGCTAAGGTTGCTGGCATAGATGGAGCTTGGTCTATACTTGATAGCAATACAAACCCAAGCAATACTGATAAATCATACCCTTGGCGCGCTAAGTTTGGCGTGTTTGACCCTAGAGCGGCTAAGTGGGTTTACGGCGATACACTAGAAAACAAGTTATGTTATCTTGATGATAAGTCAGCGGCTCAGTATGGCGAGCAAGTGGAAAGTATTTGTTACACGCCTATAATCCCAGATTTGGAAACGTTTTCTATAAACTCTTTTGAGATTGACACTATAGCAGGCTTTGTATCAAGTGAATTTAGCTCTAGCTTTAGCTTGTCTTATGATGGTGTTACGCATGGCAAAGAATACTGGAATAAAATATCAGCACCTGACACTTACAACAAAAGGTACATAGCTAGAAACCTTGGCTATGTAAGGAATGATTTTAGCATGAAGTTTAGATTTGTATCAGGTGATAAAATGGCTTTTTCTGGTTTGGTGGTTGATTACTCATGAGTTTACAAACATTAAAAGGATACAGAGACGTATCTGCAAACTTACCAGGCGCAACAGAAAAATTCGTACAAGATTACTCTTCATTAAAAGAGGATTTATCTGGGGCTGAAAGGGCTATAAACTCACTGCTCGAGACTATAGAAAGCTTTAAACCTCTGTATGGTGATCAAACCCCTGAGGGCAATATAACTAGTAACGACTCGCTTGTTTACTTCGATACGACAAACAGCCCCACTAGTGTTACAATGTATTTTAACAACGAGGTTGGTGTAAAAACTGGCTGGGTACAAATAAATTAAGGGTGTGTTATGGGATTATTAAGTGGCATAGGCAAGCTATTAGGCGCTGACTCGTCAAAGTATATACAACAAGGCAAAGAGGAAGATCTAGCCTTTCAGCGTGAAGCCTTGGATTATCAAAAAGGCATAGACGCGCTACCTTTGCAATATAGGAATCAAGCGCTAGGTCAACTTAGTGATTATTATATGGGTGCCCCTGAGTCGCAACAGCAATTTTATGACAATGCAATTAATAGCCCAGCCTATCAAAACTATATGCAGCAAGGCGAAGAGTCGATACTTCGTAATGCAGCAGCTACAGGCGGCGTTCGTGGTGGTGCAGTTAATCCCGCATTAGCTTTAAACTCTTTTAATGTGGCTCAAGGTTTGGTTGACAGGAATTTGCAGGGGATAGGTAGTTTTGCCAACCCTTCTTTAAATACTCAAGGCATAACCAATACACTTGGTAATATGGGCGCAACTAGTAGAAACGCAGCAATAGCACAAGGACAGAACCAACAGAACATGGCTGGCTTAGGTCTTGGAGCTTTAACTGGTATCGCTAGCGCTGGCAATTCCTTTGGCTTATGGGGTTAAACAATGAATCCTTACAATATAAACGCACTAGGCGGCTTTAATCCCGATCAGGCAATTGCTGGATTAGGTCAACAGTTCAGACAAAACAGAATGCAAGACGAAGCTATGGCTAAACAGCAGCAGCAAGAACAGCAAGCGAAGCAGCAGCAAGAGCAAACGCAAAAGCTTTATATGGCCGCTTCTAAAGGCGATCCTGAAGCAGTAGAGCAGCTTTACGGATTGGGAGATATGAAGGCGCAATTTTTTGAAAAAAGAAACCAAGAAAGACTAGATAAAGTTGGCGCAGCTCAGTCTATGAAAGAAAAGAAGGCACGAATAGCCTTTAACTTAGACTGGATACAGGCTGACAACTTAGAGCGAAAACAAGAGCTACTACAAGATGCGTTGGTCAATCCGCTTATTGATATTGACGAAGATGATATCGGCGGCGATGAAATGCAAAATGATTTAGCTATACATCTTCAGCTTCGTGATGATTTAGGTCAAGACGTATACAAAGACATTATTATTAACAGAGGCCAAGCGGGGAGTGATACAAACTTCGCGCCAACTGTTAGCGCATTGCAAACAGACCCGAAAACAGGTCAGCAATACACAGTAATTACCGATAGAAATAGCGGTCAATCTGTACGTAAAAATGTTGATGGCGCAATCGCTCAAACTTTAGAGCAAGAACAGGATATGGAGTTTAGAGGTAAATCGCTAAATGACTCAAGAGAGCTATCGAAAGAAATGTTTGGCGAGTTGAGAGGGGTTAAATCTCAGATAGGTACTATTAACGAAGCAATAAAGGCTATAGATGATGGAGCTTCTTCTGGTGCTTTTGACAAATACTTACCATCCTTTAGAGAGTCAACTATCGCACTAGAGAACGCAGCACAAAGAATGGGGCTTGATGTTATAGCGGCAACAACTTTCGGCGCTTTATCTGAGGGTGAGCTTCGGTTAGCTATGGATACGGCAGCTCCTAAAAACTTAAACCCTAAACAACTAAGAAAATGGCTAGGCGAAAGAAAAATAGCTAAAACCAAGCTAGCAAACGAGTTAAGTAAAATGGCTATAGAATTAGGCAAAGGTAAAACAACTGTAGCAGAGTACCTAGCCAAGAACGCATCATTTACACCTAGAGAGAATGTGGAAACAGGTAATTCAGAGCTAAATAGCCAAGATGAGCAGGCTTTGCAATGGGCTAAAAGCAACCCTGAAGACCCTAGATCAGCACAAATATTGCAGAATTTAGGAGTTAAAAACTAATGGCAAAACCTTTTGATCCTGATGCGTATCTGAAATCAAAAAACTCTTTTGATCCTGATGCGTATTTAGCAAGCAGTAAGCAAGAATACTCAGACGTACCGGGCGCATCTGGTAACATATCGACAGCAGCACCAAAAGAACGAAGTTTTTTAGAGAAAGCGGAAGGTATTGGAGAGGCTGCTTTAACCTCTGCAACTGGCGCGACAACCGGAGCATTAGGTTACGCTTTAGGTAGTGTGCAAGATGCTGTTGACAAGGTGACAGGTGGCGAAGATAGAAACTTGCGTGGTCAATATGCTGACGCCTTAACAAACACCCCAGAAAGCGAAGCGGGGCAGGAATACGTTCAGGCTATCGGTGACACTCTTGGTGTTTTGCCCCCAGTTTTAGGTAATGCTCCTGCCGTTGGTGCTAATGCTTTGAGATCAAAAAACCCATTATTAAACGCTGCAAAAGATAGCAATCAGAATCTTTTTGAACAAAAAATACAAGCAGCAGAAATACCAGCAAATAAAGTTAAACAGGCTGGCGAGGTTGTGAAGCAAGGTTTTGACGAATCAGTTACAAACGTTATAGCGAATGCTTCTCCGGCAGACAAAAGAGCCATGAGAAAGCAACTGAACATAATAGAACGAGGCGACGTTGACGCTAAATTCAAAGCAAAAAATAGAGCGGCTGACGTTGTTGGTGACTCTCTTTTAAAGCCTATTAAGTTTGTTAAAAGCAACAACAAGCAAGCAGGGCAGCAATTAAACAGAATAGCCAACAGTCTAAAAGGTCAAAAAACTGACATATCAAACGCTAAAAACGCATTTTATGATGATCTAATTGATCTCGGGATAAGCCTTGATGATGATGGTAAGCCAAATTTTACAGGCTCACAAATAGAGACTATAGCGCCAGCTAGGAAATTAGTTAAAGATATATCGCTAAGGTTAGAAAGACAGCCGAACCCTGATGCGCTACAAGCTCACAGGTTAAAACAATTTATAGATGAAAATGTTAGCTTCGGAAAAAAGGCGGCTGGTCTTGGTGGTAAAACTGAAACTATAGCAAAGTCATTTAGAAAGAACATAAACGAAGGCCTTTCTGAGCAATTCCCAAGATACATGGAGGCAAACAAGCGATATTCGGACACTGTTCAGGCGCTAGATAATATACAGGACAGCGCTGGTAGAAAGGTTGATTTTTTTGCTGATAACTCTGATAAAGCAATAGGAACCATATTAAGAAGCCTTATGAATAACACAAAAGGCAGAGCTGCCTTAATGAATTCCGTAGAAGGTATACAAGACACAGCTAAAAAATACGGTGGCTCTTTTGATGATGATATACTAACTCAAATGCTTTTCGCTGATGAATTAGGCGCTGTTTTTGGTGATGGGGCTAGAACATCTTTACGAGGTGAAACAAGGAAGTCAGGAGTTGATTCTGCTGTTGATATTTCACAAATGTCTATACCTGGCGTCATAGGCACCGGAGTTAAGGCGGGGGCTAGAAAACTATCAGGTATAAACAAGAAAAATCAGATAAAAGCAATTAAAAAACTATTGGCTGAAGATTAAATTTTACCAAAGTGAGACAATAAACCCAAAGCAGTACCAAATAAGATGTTTATTGCTAAATACCCTAACACTAAAGTTATCACTATTGACATGATATAATACCTCTTAAAACAAAAAGTATAGCACAGGATAAAAAATGAATATAGACAACTCCAAGACAGCAGAAGAAAGCGCGGTTAGAATACACAACCCGATATTCTATGTGCCAGACCCAGAAGAAGAAGGCCCTCTTGAATTTTTTCAGGCTTACTTCGGTATTGTCGGGCGTGATCCTGAATTAGAGGAAAATAGAAAGATTCCTTACGCGCTACAAGAGGATGGCTCAGCAGTTCCAATGGAGCAGCCGCTAATAGGCTCCGCTGGCGGTGTTCCTGTTTATAACGGCTCTCCTATTAGTTTAGCTGTTAACGGTTCGTACTCTTTAAAAATACTAGATAAAGATGGAGCTCAAAAGTATTACTTCCCACACGTTGACGCTGTTAACATGCAAGGTTTTAGCGGTGTTATAGCTGAAGAATCAAAAACTGTTGCAGGTAGCTTATCTATAAACTTTGATAAAATAGAAGCTACAACAGCAAGCTTTTATCAATCAACAGCATCTGACGGAGCAAGCTTCAAAGGCGAGTTACTTAAAAAGGACATTGACTACGTAGTTAATAATCCAAGCAGAATGGTTTTATTAAACCCTACTGCTGACGGCGTTGTTATCTTAGGGAGGCAAATGGACCCTACAGGGCAAATAGTACCTGTAACAGATGGAGCAAGCGCCCTATTTGTATTTGAGGACATAGCAAAAGCTAAAGAGTCAAACTTGCAACCGGGTGATACAGTTACAATTAATGGCGGTGTCGCTTCTGGCGATAGGCTTGGCGGTAACAGGTACGAGACAGTATTAGGGCAACCCGAGAGTGACGACGGCGAGAATAACATAAATCTTGACAACGGCAATCAGTTAAAAGCTATAGAAAACAGCTTCATATTAGCTCGTTACTCAGAAGCAACAAATACTGTATCATCTGTTGCTGGCTCGCTAAACTTGGATTTAAGCAAGGGTAACGTATTTAAAGCTACGTTAACTGAGAATATATCTTCAATAAACATAACCAACTTAAATCCTGATAGCTCACTAACAACAACAGTAACATTAAAGATAACGCAAGGCTCCACAAGTGCGTACACGGTTAGCTTTACAGGCTTTTCGTTTCCTAACGGCGAGACTCCAACAATGTCTGAGAGTCTAGGTGCAAGGGATAGGTATATATTTATTAAAGACGATTCTGGGTGGGATGCTAGCGTTGCGGGGCAAAATTACTCATGATAGGTGCAGCAAAAATACAAGCAGCCTCAAAAGGTGTGGTGTCAAATTTTGGTGTTACTATTTCGCCGACTAACATAGGTGAATTTTCAACCAACGGATCATCAATAAGCGCAGTTGTTTATTCTGAAGTATTTAACGGCACAGGGCCGTTTTTGTATTCATGGTCAATAACTGGTGACTCGATAAATATTGAGTCGGAAAACTCTGATAACACAAGATTTTCAGCCAGTGGCTTTAATTCTAGTTACACAGAGACAGCAACAATAACAGTTACAGATACAGGTAACGCAGACTTAAAAACATCCACTTCACTGATAGTGGTATTCACCTTTGAGCCATAGGGATTAATAAAATGAGACAATACCACGATCAAATAAACTTAAAATACAAAAATTCCTCAACGGGTAACGTAGGGGCTGGTAAGCCTGTTACGGTTTTTAACGTTGGAACAACAAATAAGGCTACGCTATTTAACTCAGATTTAGAGGAGATAGCAAACCCTGTAAGCGCTGATGATATAGGTAATTACACTTTTAACATTGAAGATGGAACGTATGACATATATATTGATTACAATCTCCCTACGCAAGTGTCAAACTTAAATGTGCAAATAGCTAATATAGTTGATAACCCGCCATTATCCCCCAGCGATAATGTTATTGCATTCGATACTCTAGATGCTGCCGTTAACGAAACCAGTCAACTTAAAATATTTAACGGTGCAGCACTAAACTTAAAAGAGCGTACGCTTGGTAACGGCGGCGGGGCAATGTGGGATGCTGTTGACGCTTCTACGGTTACACCTAACGGTTACAATATTGTTCAATGTGTTGGTGTGCCTAACTTGGCTTTAGTTTTGCGAAACAAAGCTGTAATGGGCGTGTTATCATTCGGAGCAATACCTGGCACAAACTCAGAAGGGGCACTACAGGCAGCTCACGACTCAGGCGCGTCAATGGTGTCTTATGAGGGTAAGTTATTTTATGCGAACACACCTATAAACATAAAACAAAACACTAACGGATTTGGCGGCGGTATTGCGCGAGAAAACACAACAGCCGTTACCGAAGAGATTGTGACAATAGATACAGACAACATAACTGTATATGAGTTGGTTGTGGACGGGCAAGCAACAACGACTAGTGGAGTACCTAATCAAGACCCTGTTTTTGATAGTACAAACTATAACTCATTTTTAGGGGGTAAAATAGGTTTTAGAATTAAAGACTGTGACAACGTTAGCTTAATAAAGTGTTACGGAAACAATACGGCCGGTTTTTCTGGAATTCGTATTCAGGATTCCACAAACATAAAACTCGACGGATGCGTTACTAAAAGGACTAGAGGAACATTTGGTGACGGTGTTTACATTGTGAATAGTAAAAATGTAAAAATAAGAGCTTGTGAGTCTTACGACCACACTCGCATAGGTTTTGTTTGCGAAACAGGCAGCTTTAATATTAGTCATGTGGCGTGTTTGGCTAAAGACGGACATGACCAGTCCATATCGTATGGCGGAAATGAGCTTAACAGGGGTTTTTGGGCTGAAAACAGTACAAACATTAATTACACACACTGCCTA